>OKWQ01000131.1_pt1 | contig 67241 bp, 67 predicted proteins | sample 1607071 | NCBI WGS metagenome assembly OKWQ01 (sample SAMN07501039, study PRJEB24779) | human gut metagenome
AAACTACTATAGTAACTTTGCAAATTATCTGTTTCTACTCTTATTCTACCTGATCTTCCATTTACCTGCAATTTTACCTTTGCTGAATTTATATTGTTAGATGCGCTATTTCTTCTTTCATTTGCTCTCATTAGATTACTTTTTAATAGGCTTGTCTCACTGTAGGATATTCCTACTATTCCACTTTTTCCTAAACTTATGGTACTCAAATTTCTTCTCCTTTATTTTATTTAATACTCTATAATGTATAATTATTCTACACATTTTATTTTTTCCCTCTATATTACAATATAATTTGTAAGTTTACTAATTTATATATTGAATATATTTACTTTTTAAAACATTAAAAAAAAATCCCAAGTAAATAAATACTTGAGATTTTAAATTTATTGTAGCTCGAAAGCTCCTGTATAAAGTTGATAGTATTTTCCTTTTTGCTCAATTAAATCATCGTGATTTCCACGTTCTATTATTCTACCTTGTTCTAGAACCATAATTACATCTGAGTTCTTAACTGTAGAAAGTCTATGAGCAATAACAAATACTGTTCTACCATGCATAAGTTTATCCATACCTTCTTGAACTATTGCTTCAGTTCTTGTATCTATACTTGAAGTAGCTTCATCTAGTATTAATACTGGAGGATCTGCAATGGCAGCTCTAGCAATTGCTAATAGTTGTCTTTGTCCTTGTGATAAATTAGCTCCATCACCTGTTATCATTGTATCGTATCCTTGTGGTAAATGCTTTATAAATGTATCTGCATTTGCTAGTTTTGCAGCTGCAAATACTTCTTCATCAGTTGCATCTAACTTACCATATCTAATGTTATCTGCTATTGTTCCTGTAAATAGATGAGTATCTTGAAGTACTATTCCTAGTGATCTTCTTAAATCATCTTTTTTAATTTTATTAATGTTGATTCCATCATATCTGATTTTACCATCTTGGATGTCATAGAATCTATTAATTAAATTAGTTATTGTAGTTTTACCTGCACCTGTTGCTCCAACAAAAGCTACTTTTTGACCTGGTTTTGCAAATAATTTTATATTATGAAGAATTATCTTCTTATCATCATATCCAAAGTCTACATCATCAAATACCATATCTCCAAGCATTCTTGTGTAAGTTATTGTACCATCACTATGAGGATGTTTCCATGCCCATATACCAGTACGTTCTTTTACTTCTTCTAATTCTCCATTTTCTTTTACTTTAGCATTAACTAATGTTACATATCCATCATCAGTTTCATGTTTTTCATCTAAAAGTTCAAAGATTCTTTCTGCTCCTGCAAGCGCCATAATAACTGCATTAAATTGTTGTGACATTTGTGATATTGGTTGATTTAAGTTTCTTGTAAGTTGTAAGAATGATGCAAGTGCACCTAATGTAAATCCACCAATACTTCCTATTGCTAAAATACCACCAACAATTGCTGTTAGAACATAATTTATATAACCTAAGTTACCCATAATAGGCATTAAGATATTTGCAAAAGTATTAGCTTTATAAGCACTATCACATAAATCATCATTTAATTTATCAAAATCAATTTTTGACTCATCTTCATGACAAAAGACCTTAACAACCTTTTGTCCTTCCATCATTTCTTCGATAAATCCATTAACTTTTCCTAAATCTTTTTGTTGCTTTCCAAAGTAAAGAGAACTTTTCCCACCAATTACTTTTATAACTCTAAACATTACAAATATCATTACTACAGCTACTAAAGTAAGAGGTAGACTTAAAACTATCATTGATATAAATACACTAACTACTGTTATTACAGATGATACTAATTGTGGTAAGCTTTGACTTATCATTTGTCTTAATGTATCTGTATCATTAGTATATAAACTCATTATTTCTCCATGAGAGTGAGTATCAAAATACTTTATTGGTAAACCTTCCATATGCTCAAACATGTCATCTCTTATTTTTTTAAGACTTCCTTGAGCAACAACTATCATAATTCTATTATATAAATAAGTTGAAAATGTTCCTATATAATATATTATAGCCATCATTCCAATTGTTTTTAATAAAGGTCCAAAGTTAGGATTTGATTGACCTAAAAATGGTGTTATATAATCATCTATTAAAGTTTTAAGGAATAATGTACTTGCAACTGTTGCAAGTGAACTAATTAATATACAAATTACAACAAATAAAAATTGAAATTTATATTCCTTAAATACATAGCCTAAAAGTCTTTTTAATGTCTTCATTGGATTTTTGCTTTTTCTTCCAACTGGCATTTTCCCTGGTGCTCCTGGGCCATGGCCTTTTACTCTTTGTCCATTATTTGGCTTCATCTTCACCAGCTCCTTTCACTTGACATTCATATACTTCTTTGTATATTTCATTTGTTTTTAATAATTCTTCATGAGTTCCAATTCCATCAATTTTACCATCATTTAATACTATTATCTTATCTGCATCCTCAACTGAAGAAATACGTTGAGCAATAATTATCTTTGTAGTATCTGGAATTGATTCTTTAAATGATTTTCTAATTAATGCATCTGTTTTTGTATCTACTGCACTTGTTGAATCATCTAAAATTAATATTTTTGGTTTTTTAAGCAATGCTCTAGCAATACATAATCTTTGCTTTTGTCCACCTGATACATTTGTACCACCTTGTTCTATATAGGTATCATATTTATCAGGGAAGTTTTCTATAAACTCACTAGCTTGTGCTGCATTACATGCTTCTATAATTTCTTCATCAGTAGCATTTTTATTACCCCATCTTAGGTTTTCTTTTATAGTTCCTGAGAAAAGTACATTCTTTTGAAGAACCATAGAAACTTCATTTCTTAATGTTTCAATATCATAATCTCTAACATCTACTCCACCAATTTTTAATGAACCACTTGTTACATCATAAAGTCTTGGAATAAGTTGTACAAATGTTGATTTTGCACTTCCTGTTCCACCTATGATTCCAACAGTTTCGCCTGAGTTTATATTTAAGTTTATATTTTCTAAGTTTAAATTATCTTCTTTTTTACTATAACTAAAGTTAACATTATTAAAATCTATAGAACCATCTTTAACTTCGTATATAGGATTTTCAGGATTTTTCAAATCACTTTCTTCTTCTAATACTTCAACAATTCTTTCTGCTGATGATTTTGCCATTGTTACCATAACAAATACCATTGACATCATCATAAGACTCATTAAAATATTACCAGCATATGTGAATAAACTCATAAGTTCTCCAGTTGTCATGCTATTTGATACTATCATCTTTGCACCAAACCAAGAGAATAATAAGATAATTGTGTACATAGTAAATTGCATTATAGGTGCATTTAAAATTATTATTTTTTCTGCCTTCATAAACATGTTATATAAGTTTTGAGAAGCCTTATGGAACTTACTAATTTCATGATCTTCTCTTACATAAGCTTTTACTACACGAACACCTGTTAAATTTTCTTGTACACTAGCATTTAAATCATCATATTTTCTAAATACCTTCTTAAAAATAGGATGAGCATTTGAAATTACAAAATATAAAGAAACACCAAGAAATATAATTGCACCTAAGAATATTAAAGACATCTTAGAATTAATATAAAAACTCATTACCATAGCCGCTATAAGCATAAATGGTGCTCTTACTAATGTTCTAATAATCATTAAATATGCATTTTGAACATTTGTTACATCTGTAGTTAATCTTGTTACAAGTCCTGCTGTTGAGTACTTATCTATATTTGAAAAAGAATAATCTTGTATTTTATAAAACATTCCTTTTCTTAAATTTTTAGCAAATCCTGTAGATGCCTTAGCACCAGTTTTACCTGCTAAAGCCCCAAATGTTAGAGATATAAATGCCATAACTAACATGATTACTCCAAGTATAGTTACATACTTCATATTCCCTTTCTCTACCCCATTATCAATAATCATAGCCATTAATACAGGTATAATTACTTCAAGTATTACTTCAAAAGCAATAAAAACAGGAGTTAAAATTGAATCTTTTTTATACTCCCTAATATAACTAGCTAATTTTTTAATCATACTATTCCTCCTTTTGTTAGACTTCTAACTTTAGAATTAAAAAATCACTCTATTTTTATTAGTTTTCCAACCATAACAACAAAATATAATATGTATTTCGTAAGCATTTTAACCTTTTTTTCATTAAACACTTAATTTGTTAGGCTTCTAACTAATTAATTAAAAAAAATTGCATTAATCTGCAATCTTCTTACTTAATCTTTCTAATATTTCACTAAACAATTCCAGCTCTTCTTTACTTAAAGAATCATAAATTATAGATTCTACAATTTCGATTTCTTTATATACAGATTTATGAACTTCAATTCCCTTATCAGTTAAGATAATCTTTTTAAGTCTAGCATCTTCACAGACACTAACCCTTTCAATTAAGCCATTCTTTTCCATTAAAGAAAGTACGCTTGTAACAGAAGAACGTCTAATGTCAAATTCTTCTTCAATTGTTTTTTGAAATATGTCTCTCTTAGGTGCTTGATGAAATATATACCCTAGAATTTTTGCTTGCATACTGCTTATCCCATATTCTAATGATACTTTACCTATTCTTCTCTTAATTTTATGAGACAGTATATTAATTTTTCTTCCAATGTGTTTTATTTCACTCATTAATTACACCCACGCTTTTGTTAGACTTCTAACTAATTATAAAACTATTTAGCATTCTTGTCAATCTATTGAGTTCGATTACAATAAATTTTTAATTATTTTAAATATTTTTCTAAATAATTATAAAAATATTATCCGGAAAATAATGTAATTTATTTATAATTTTAATGGTATCTCGTTTCGTTATACACTTGTATTTTTATATTTATCAATTCAAATATATAGCCTTAATTTAATTGTAGTTGCTATTGATATTCTGTATAGTAACTACAAATTTAATTAATGTTGATCTTATTACCAACTATCCTTGTTAATACAGATGTATTTATTTAAATACATCTCATGTTAATGTTAATCGATATTATCGATGTTGGTTATGCTCTTAATTATGAATTTAAATACATCTCATGTTAATGTTAATCTCTTCATCAACTTTAATTACTTTTATTCTTCCTTATTTAAATACATCTCATGTTAATGTTAATCCATTGATTTTAAGCCTTTCTTAAATTATACATGCCTATAAAACCTTTGTAAACATCTCACTCTTCAAACTTTTTACCAGCTTTACTTAAATAAAAAAAGCTTTATATAATTTATAGCCTAAACTGGCAATATAACTTATTTTCTAAATACTTTATAAAATAATAGCTTGGTAAAAATTTTTAATATATTTTTTATAATTCCCATAAAATAAAGGACGTCGCGTGACGCGACCCCCTTTATAATATTAAGATAAATCTATTTATTAGAAAAATTAAATTTATATTTTATCATCATTAATCAAGCAAGTACTTCCATTGTATTTTATAATTTAATGCCAAATATGATCAACACTCGAGAGCTTTTCATATTGAAAAGTCAATTTATAAATATCTGGCATACTTAAATTTTTCTAAAAATATAATTATATTTTTTGTCATAGTAATTCATTATAAGAATAATAATATTTCCATGTGTCCCTATTATAATATTTTCACCCTTATATTTATTTAAAATATTTTCCACTTCCTCTATTCCCTTATTCTGAGCTATCCTACTTGATTCTCCACCATCTAAAGCAAACTCGAAATCTTCCCATCATTTTGAAATAACTTTATTGAAGTCATCTACATATCCATTAGAAATACTTCTTTCTCTAAATTTATCATTTATTATTATATTTATTTTGAAATAATCTCCTACTTTCTCAACTGTTTGAATAGCTCTTTTATATGGGCTTGATATTATATTAGTAATATTTTCATCTATTAATAAATCTAATACTTTCTTTGATTCATTAATTCCTTCTTCAGATAAAGGTCTATTTAATTCATCAGAACCATATATAGAATGTGCATGTTTTACCAGGAATATATTAGTAATCATTATAATTTATCCTTTAAAAGTTTATAAGTAACTTATAAATTATTTATAGAAAAATTCCTTGATTTATATTTTATGAAAATCTGTTTAAATATATAGAAATTTAGTCCATATACTTCAAATAATAAAATTAAGACCTACCTCTATACTGATGAATATAACCTTCATAAGTTGTTCCTCCATTTGATGATTTTATATAATTCTAGGATTCTGTTTTAACTAATATTGATAAGAAAATGTGTTAAAGTAGCTAAGTCAATTTGTCCATTTTTACTGCTAAATAGTAATATATTAAGATTGCTCTTTAGTACCTATATAACCTTTCTTTCTAGCATAAAATGTTAATATATAGTTTAATCCCCAAAAAATCGTTGATGTTAGTACAATAAAAATTGATGGATTTTTACTAATTTTATTCCACGCTAAGTAAAAAATAAGTAATGAAAATGAGTTGCTTAATCCAAAAATAAATTGTGTAATATAGTATTTAGTATTTAAAATAATATATTTATTATTTAGCATGTAGATAGTTTTTTTATTTTTGTAACATATTACATTGTAAATAATGAATATTGTTGCGACAGTACAACCCGTAATAAATAATAAATCCATAAAACTTCTCCCCTTTTTATATTAGGAACAATATAATACAATTGTTCAATAATGTATATTTTTATTATATATTGATTATGGACTATAATTCCATAAAATAAAAAATATTACATAGCTACTGATATTCTATTTCTAAATTCCTTCATAATAGTTTATTTATAAGATATTTTCTTTATATTAATAAATCATATTTTAATTTTCCGCTTCTTGAAATTATATAATAGAAAAATAATCTACTTTTAATAGAAATCCTAATTACTTTTTACACATTTTATGTAAGGTTAGCTTGACACCTAATCAAAGCAATGCTAAATTAATATATAAGGTAAACATTACAGGAGTGATATTTAATGAAAAATAAATTAAAACAATTTCGTGAAACTTTGGGATTAACACAAGAGCAATTAGGAAAACTTGTAGGCGTTTCAAGGCAAGCAATTAATGCTATTGAAACTGAAAAATTTGAGCCCTCTATTTGGTTAGCTTATGATATTGCTAAAGTGTTTCGTAGTAATATAGAAGAAGTTTTCCTTTTTGAAGAAAGTGAGAGAAAATCAAGATCTGAACAAAGTAGAGGTGTTATTTAAATGGCATTAAGGCAAATCAGATTGTTTGGTGATGAAATATTAAGAAAAAGAAGTAAAGAAGTTCTAGTTGTCGATGATAAAATAAGACAAATATTAAATGATATGGCTGATACTATGTATAATACAGAAAATGGTGGAGGGTTAGCTGCTCCACAAGTTGGCATATTAAAAAGATTAGTTGTAATAGATATGGGTCAAGGCCTTATAAAACTTGTAAATCCAAGAATAATTAAAAAAGAAGGAATTCAAGAAGTTATTGAAGGTTGCTTAAGTTATCCAAATAGATGGGGAAATCTTAAAAGACCTGCAAAGGTAACAGTTCAAGCATTAAATGAATATGGTAAAAAAATTATTTTAACAGGTACAGGAGATTTAGCTAAATGTTTTTGCCATGAAATAGATCATTTAGATGGTATTCTTTTTACTGATTTTGTTACTGAATATATAAAATAAAAAAAGGAGTTATATTTAAAGTATAATTTTTATATACTACGCTTTAAATACATCTCCTATTTTTTATTATAACTTCTCTTTAATTTCTCTTTTTATAAATCTACCATTACCTTTTTCTCCAATAAAGTTATTATCCTTAACTATAATATTTCCCCTCAAGATAGTATAAATAGGATACCCCTTTACTTTTATTCCCTCATAAGCAGTATAATCAACATTTGAATGTAAATCTTTAATAGTTAATTCTTTTTCTATGGTTGGATCAATTATAACTATGTCGCCATCTGCACCAACTTGTATTGAACCTTTTTTAGGATACAATCCAAAAATTTTAGCTGGATTTGTACAACATACTTCAACAAACTTGTTAATGTTGATTTTTCCTTTCATTACTCCTTCTGAAAAAATCAAAGGTATTCTTTCTTCAATTCCTGGTGCTCCATTTGGACATTTTGTAAAATCATCTTTTCCAAGTTGTTTATCTTTATTAAAAGCAAAAGGACAATGATCTGTTGCTACAGTTTGTATATATCCATCCTTAATTCCCTTCCATAAAGCATTTATATCCTCTTCTTTTCTTAAAGGAGGACTCATAATATATTTTAATCCTTCATTATTATTCAAGTCATATTTACTATCTTCCAAAACTAAATATTGAGGACATGTTTCTGCATATATGTTTTGTCCTCTATCTCTTGCCATTTTTATATAGCTTAATCCTAAATTTGAAGATAAATGAACTATATATAAAGGTGCATCACCTGCCATTGATGATAAATTTATCATTCTGTTTACAGCCTCACCTTCTGCTTCTACAGGCCTACTTAAAGGATGATATTTAGGAGCTTTTAACCCATTTTTCACATAATAATCTTTCAATACCTTTATACTACCATGATTTTCACAATGAACAGTTGTAACTCCATTAAGTTCTTTTAATCTATTTAGTACTTTTAATACTTCCTCATCATTTACCATATAATCATATGTTAAATAAACTTTAAAGCTTGGTATCCCTTCATTCCTTACTATGCTTTCCATTTCATTAAGTATTTCTTCATTTACATGTTGAATTACTCCATGAAAACTATAATCTATTACTGCATTATTATCTGCATATCCATGATATACATCTACTTGATGCTTTAAATTACATCCTTTAGGACCAAAGCCCATATGGTCAACTATTGTAGTTGTTCCTCCACACGCAGCTGCAACAGTCCCTGTATAAAAATCATCATTAGCTACAGCAATTCCAACATCTAAATTTAAATGAGTATGAACATCTACCCCACCTGGTATTACATATTTTCCCTTAACATCAATTACTTCATTTGCTTCTTTATTTATACAAGTACTAATTTCTTTTATAATGCCATTTTCAATATATATATCACCTATATATGTTTCACTTGCTGTTACAATTGTTCCATTCTTTATTAGTAATGACATTAGCTTCACTTCACTTTCTTATATTTAAAATAATATAACTTTTCTTTACATTAATTATTATATATAAGCAATGAATATGCCAAATTATATTTAATAGTAATAACAGTTTTTTCGGTATAATTTAATATCAATTTGAGAACTTGTTATCATTTTGATAACTATTTATACTATGTTAACAAAAAACCTTCACTCACTTTTAAATTATATATCTATATTTAACATTAGAGTTATTCTGCAACATCATCTTATAAATAATAAGACATCTCATCATTTTAATATTATGAGATGTCTTCTTTATTTAATATTTATATTATCTTAATATTGATTGAGACATTCTTCTATAAGTATGTCTAATTCCTCTTATTGTAACTGAAAGTGCCATTATATTTTCAGGTAATGCTATCCCAAAAGTTCCACAATCTCCAATATGTTGAATATCTGCTCCTGCCATTTTAGAATTTAAAGCTATTTGTTCTATTATACTTTTACTTGCGCCCTCTTGTGATGTACCAATAGTAGTCATTGCTAGTGCATCATTTTCATGAATAAGATTAATTATTTTCTTTGCTAATTCTAAATCATATCCTGGCACTGTTCCTGGAGCTGGTATTAACACAACATCTGCCCCACAATCTATAAAGCTTTTTATAGCATTTTCATCATATATATTTCCACTACCTGCTCCATGCATTTTTCCTGCTATTATCAAAGTGCTATCCCCTAATATTTCCTTAGCTAGTTTTATTCCTTCACAAATAGTTTTTTCAGTAACACCTGTATTAGGATTTCCTGTTAATACTATATAATCAAAGCCATATTCTTTAACCTTCTCAAGATTTTCTTTATTTAATGTATATCCTCTTTCATAAGTACTTCCTTCTGGTACAGGCTCTAAGTTTACTCCTATCATTCTTCCAACTAACTTCTTAATATTCTTTATATAATCTTTATTATTTAAGTTATCTTTAATTTGATCTCCTATTTTATCCAAGTTATCTATTGAAAGTAAGTTAGTTCCACCATCTATACCAAAAATAAAAGGTTTTTCAAAATTAAATGTATTTAAAGTTATCATATCTGCTCCAAAGCTTGCAGCAAGCTCTAAATTAGATACTTCTCTTATAAATGGAGTATAGCTAACGATAGTCTCTGACATAACAGTTCTACCTTCTGAAGTCTTAATTATCTCCTTAAGAGCATTTTTATTTAAACCTTCAATATCACTTGTTGTTAATTCAAATATTCTTTTCATAAACATATTCTCCTTTATAGTTATTATGTATACATTATATAATATTTTTATTCAATTGAAAACGTTAATCAATATGAACTTTAATTTTATCTTAATACTATTTAGTAATATGGAGAAAATACATATAATATGCTATTCTAATATTTACAAGGAGGTATAAATAATGAAAAAACTAATTTTCTTTTTAACCTTATTATTTTCATTAACAATTCCAATTGCTGTTTCTGCAGATAATAAGTATTATTCAATTGATAAACTACTTATAAATGCCGAAATACAAAATAATGGAGATGTTTTAGTAAATGATGAATTTACTTATAGTTTTAATGGAGATTTTAATGGTATTTACTTAAATCTAAATTTAAATGGATCTAATGGATATTCTATTAATAATGTAGCTATTGAAGATTCTACTGGATTACATAATTTAGAAAACAAGAGTGATAAATCAAATAACAGTTATGAAATTATAAATACTAATGATAAGGTTCAAGTAAAAATTTATTCTAAAAGTATAAATGAAGAAAAGAAATTTAAAGTTAGTTATTTAGTAAGCTCTGCTGCAAAAAAATATGAGGATTTTAGTTCTTTAAATTGGAGCTTTTATACAGCTTCAATAGAAAATCCAATTAATAATGTTGAACTAAACCTAAAATTAAATTCAACAAATTTTAATGCAAATAATTTATATTACACTGTTTATGGTGATGGGACTTTTAATACGGAAACTTCAGCAGATAAAATTAAAATTACTGGTGAAAACTTAACTTCTGATTTAGGTATTGATTTAAAATTTCAATCTGATTTTCTTACAACTCCAATTACAAGTTCACCAATTGAAAATAATAACAATTCGAATATTATAGATAATAATATAAATGGATATGTCAAAAAAGATTCTTCTGATATGGTATTACCTATTTTAATTCCATCTTCATTGATTTTATTAATTGCTATAATATTTTATCTTTCACACAAACGTTCAAAAAGAATTTTCAATGAAGCTTTAAATGAATATAGATCAAACTTTGTTTTTGTTCATGAGGATATACTTCCATATCCACCTTCTAATATAAGTCCTACTTTAGTTGCATATTTATATGATAAAAATAACATTGATTGGGCTATAGTTCCCTCTACATTAATGTATCTTGCAAATAGAAGTTTTTATATGCTAGATAGTAATATATCTGATGAAGATGAACTTATTAATGTTAAGTTTAAAAGAATAAAAGATAGCTCAGAGTGTGAATATTCACATTTGAAAATATTAATGGATTGGTTCAAGGAATACGAAGATAGTAATAATGAATTTACTTTTGAATCCATAAAAAATAAAATTAAAAATAGCCAAAAAGCAACTAAAAAATTTAATAATTCCTACTTAGATTTTATAAATGAAATTAGACTTAACGGAAGAGCTCATAATTACTATATAAATATTAAAGATAAAGAAGTATTAAATAATGATGCTTATAATGAATATCTTAAATGGTCTGCATATAAAAAATATTTATTATCACTTATACAAAGTAAAAGTATAGATAATATAAAAGAATCTATAATATACTCTCCTGCACTTGGAATAAGCCACTATGATTTGGAGATTGATCCAACGAGCCTTAATGGAAATTCACTTAATTATAATGATTTTAATCATACTTTTTATAATTCTTATATGGCTAATGTATTTTTATTTAATGAAATACACAACTTAACAAATAATAATCATAATAGTGATTCAAATTTCAATAATAATATGGATTTTGGAAACAATAGTTTTAATGATTTTTCATCTGGAGGAGGCTTTTCAGGTGGTGGTGGCGGAGATTCTGGTGCCTTTTAAGGTTAAAGGAAGTCTAATTAAATTAGGCTTCTTTTTTATATTAATACGACAATTTTATTTAAATATAATATTATAGCTGTGATCTATATGTAATATAATCACTAATTTAATATCTTTCTTATATTTTAATTTTTCGTTAGTAAATTCTTAAATAAATCTTAAAAGCCTTCTATTTTTTTGCTTTCTTTAATAATATTAATGTAAAGGAATTATATATAAATAAAGGAGTTTTATTATGAAAAAAAATATACTAAAGCTAATTACAGCATGCACTGTTACATTTTCATTATTTAGCTTTACTGTACAAGCACAAAATAATGAAAGAGTAACTTTAGGTATCGACTTAACAGATGCACAAGAAGCTCAAATGTTAAAAGAATTTGGAGTAAAAGAAAATGAAGTCAGCGTAGATAGAATAACTAATGATGATATCATAAAGCAATTAGGTCTTGATCCTAATGATCAATCTAATTATCAAGGTGGCTGTTATTCTTCTTCATATGTTAAGCTTACTAATTCTGGTGGAATACAAGTAACAGCTAAAAATTTAACAGAAGTCACTCCACTTATGCTTTCAAATGCTCTAGTTACATCTGGAGTAACTAATGCTGAGGTAAAAGCAAGCTCACCTTTTCACGTTACAGGAACTTCTGCATTGTCAGGAATATTAAAAGGTTTTGAAAGTGCTAAAGGTGAAGAGTTGTCATTAAAAAATAAAAAGACAGCTCAAGAAGAAATAGAAACTACTTCAGATCTAGGTGAAGAAATTGGATATGATGAAGCTGCTAAAGTTATTAATGATGTTAAAACAAAAGTTATAAAAGAAGCTCCAAAAAATAGTGAGGAGATTTCAAAAATAGTTGAAAATGTTACAAATAATTATACAGTTGAAATATCAGATGAACAAAAAGAACAAATAAAAGCTTTAATGGTTAATATAAATGATTTAGATATTGATTATGATAATGTTAAGGAAACTTTAAAAAACATAAGTAATCAAATTTCAGAAGCCCTTAAAAACTCTGGTAAGGATATTCAAGATAGTGGATTCTTACAAGGCCTTTTTGATGCAATAGGAAACTTTTTTTCTCAATTTTTTGATTGGATCAAAGGATTAGGTAATAATTAAAAACTTTCTATTTGATTCTGATATTACAAGAAATTAAAATTTTATAGTATAATATCTAAAACTCCATCCAATTAATTGAAATTTGGTTGGAGTTTTATAATATTACTTAGATTGTATTTATCTAATATATAGTTTTCTATATATTATCAAAGATAATATAATTAATTTATGTTAAGTCTGATAGTAAAACTATTTACACTACATCAGCTAACTGAAACCTAATAACTTTTTTAAGTTCATCTAAACTTAACTCTACTTGGTATCCTATTTTACCAGCACTAAAAATAAATGTCTCTAGTTTTTCCACTGATATATCAATTGTAGTAACAAAAGATTTTTTCATTCCGATAGGTGAGCATCCCCCATGAATGTAACCTGTTAATGGTAATAATTCTTTTGACTTTATCATTTCAATAGATTTTTCACCAACACTTTTTGCTGCTTTTTTCAAATTCAATTCTTTTTCCACAGGTATTACAAATACATAATAATTTTTTGATTTCCCAACTGTTACAAGGGTTTTAAAAACCTGTTTGGGATCTTGGCCTAATACTTTTGCAACCTCTACCCCACTTATTGCATCAGTATCTACGTAAGAGTAACTATTATATTTAATCTTCTTCTTATCTAAAATTCGCATTACATTTGTTTTTTCATCCATTTAGTATCCCTCCAAACAATACAATTATATCATGTTATAAAAATTTTTCCATTTATAACATATCATAATTTAATCTATCTGTTATCATAAAACTATTCTATTAATATAGTATACCTATATACTCTCACATTACTTAACATTAGATTCTTATATCAAAACCCTTTCATGCAAATTATTCAAAATTCATGTTGCAATAAATAAAACTTTATTAAATCGTTTTCTGTAATATACTTCCGTGTTAAAATATTAATATACAATATATTAAAGATATAATTTCTCATTTTTAAATTCTATAAAAAATATATTGTAAACACATTTTACTTGTTTACTTAATATTTATTAACATTATAAAAGGAGATTGAGATTTATGAAACTACAAAAAGAACTGCCAGAAATTTTTGAAACCTTTGGGGAAATTAGAAGGAATTCATTTATTACGGCAAAGGAACAAAAAGAAAAGGATATACCTCTTATAGGAGTATTTTGTACCTATTTTCCACAAGAAATAGCTTTAGCAATGGGTGCTTCAACAGTATCTTTATGTGCATCTTCAGATGAAACTATACCAGATGCTGAGCAAGACTTACCACGTAATTTATGTCCATTAATAAAATCTAGTTATGGATTTGGTAAAACAGATAAATGTCCTTTCTTCTATTTCTCTGATTTAGTAGTTGGAGAAACAACTTGTGATGGTAAGAAAAAGATGTATGAATATCTTTCTGAATTTAAACCTGTACATGTTATGGAGCTTCCAAATTCTCAAAGTGAAGATGGATTTAAGCTTTGGAAAAATGAAATTATAAAGCTAAAAAATACTTTAGAAAAACAATTTAACGTTAGTATATCTGAAGAAAATATAAGAAAAGCTATAAAAATAAAGAATAATGAAAGAAAGGCTCTTAAAGAATTTTATGAACTAGGAAAGCTAGATCCTGTACCTGTAACTGGAACAGATATTTTTAAGGTTTTAAATGGGACAACCTTTGCTTTTGATAAAGAAGCTATCCCAAAACAATTAAATGAATTAGTTGATAAAATTAAAACTGAATATAAAAATACAAAAAAATATAAATCTAAACCTAGAATTTTAATAACTGGCTGCCCTCTTGGAACAGCAACAGAAAAAGTTATTAAAGCTATAGAAGATAACGGCGCTTATGTAGTTGCTTTTGAGAATTGTAGCGGTGCAAAAGCTGTTGAAGATTTAGTTGATGAAGATAATTCAGATATATATGATGCATTAGCAAAGAAATATTTATCCATTGGTTGCTCTTGTATGACTCCTAACCCAAATCGTATTAAACTTCTTGATAAAATGATAGATGAATATAAAGTGGATGCTGTAGTTGATGTAATTTTAACTGCCTGCCATACTTATAATGTTGAAACATTATCAATTAAGAGATTTGTAAACACAAAAAAAGACATCCCTTATATGAGTATGGAAACTGATTTTTCTAATAGCGATATTGGACAATTAAATACAAGAATGGCAGCATTTATTGAAATGTTATAGGTAACATTTATGAGTATTTACACTTTAGGAATTGACTCAGGTTCAACATATACAAAAGGAGCTTTATTTGATGGTAAAAAAATAATTAAAACCTATAAAATAAGAACTTCTGCTAAGCCAAAGGAAAGTATTTATTTAGTCTATAATAATCTTTTTAATGAAAATGTTAAATATACTATTACTACTGGCTATGGAAGAGATTTATTAAAAGAATCTGATAAAAAGGTCACAGAAATAACTTGTCATGCACAAGGAGCAGCTTTTTTAAATGAAAAAACTAGAATCATTATAGATTTAGGTGGACAAGATTGTAAAGTAATAAAGCTTGATAATTCATTAAACGTTATAGATTTTATTATGAATGATAAGTGTGCTGCAGGTACTGGACGATTTATAGAAGTAATGATGCGTATTCTTGAAGAAGATATCAAAAACATAGATGAATTTGTTAAGAATAAGAATAAAGTAAATATTTCCAGTATGTGTACAGTTTTTGCTGAAAGTGAAATCATCAGTCTTTTATCTCAAGATGTTGATAGAGGTGATATAGCCTTAGGAGTTATTCATTCAATTGCTAAAAGAACTGCAAATTTTGCTAGAAGATTAAAATTAGAAAATGATGTGTTTTTTACAGGTGGTCTTGCTAATTCAAATTCATTTAAAGAAATATTAAGTGAGTATTTAGATTTTAAAGTTATAACTGGCGAATTAAGCCAATATGCCGGAGCAATCGGTGCATCTGTTATAGGTTACAAAAAATATAAAAAATTATGTACTAAATGAAAATAGCCAAAAATTTTGGCTATTTTTATTTAGTCAAGATATATGTTAGAAAATTCCATATCCATAGTTTGAACTAATCTATTGTCCATAAGATTCATATCTACTACTTTAGTATCAGTTGAAATAACTTTATTAGGAAGTATGATAGTAAAAGTACTGCCTTTTCCTAATTGACTTGTTAGTTCTATTCTTCCACCCATAGAATTTATAAGAAGCCGAACTAGGCATAATCCTATTCCTGTTCCTTCTGATCTTCTTGTTAAATCATTATTCACTTGTCCAAACCTGTTAAAAATAACATCTTGCTTTTCTTTTGGAATACCTACGCCCTCATCTTTAACATTAATATTAGTAAATCTATCATTAGACTCTAACTCTACCTTTACAGTCTTACCATTTTTAGTGAATTTAATTGCATTTGATAATAAATTAAGTAATATTCTTTCATATTTTTCATCATCAACAGCTATGATTTTTTTATCAATATTACAAGTAAACTCAAGATTAATATCCTTTCGCACAGCAAAGCTTCTAACAGATTCAGTAATTGCTTTAGACATACTTACAATATCATAATTACGTAAATTTACATTTAAATAACCAGCATCAGCTCTTGTTATATCTAAAAGGTTATTTACAAGTCTTAACTGCTGTAGTGTACTTAAATTTATTTTATCAATATAACCTACAACTTTTTCAGGTAAATCTTTTCTATAAACTAAATTTAACAATTGAGTTGTAGAACTCATAACTGTTAATGGAGTTCTAAACTCATGAGCAATAAATGAAAAAAATTCTTCTTGTGTTCTTAATATTTCTTCTAACTCTTGTTGATGGCTTACCTTATCAGTTATATCTATTCCAACTTTTATAACTTCCTTAATTTCTCCGTCAACATCAAAAATATATTGATAAAAAGTTTCTATATATCTCTCTTTTCCACTTAGTACCACTTTAATATTACTTCCACTAATCATAGCATTATTTTTTTGCTCTTTATCTAATGTTTCTCTATCATTACATGGAATTTGTAAAAACTTTGAGTAAGTATTTTCATTTGAATATATTATTTCTTCTTTTACTTTTTTATTATAATGTATTACTTTAAAATCTGGATATGAAAATCTACATATAAGTAAATCTAAGTTATTTATAATATTATAAAAATTGTCTCTTTGCTTTTTCAAGCAATTTTCAACTCTCAATGAATCATTTAAACATCTAATACTTGTTATTGCTCCAACTATCTCATTATGCTGATCATACAAAGGATTACAACTTATATCTGTTTTGATAGTTTTATCTGGTCTTTCAGACACAACCCTCATGCTAGTTATATTTTCTCCCTTTAAAGCCCTTGCAGATGGTAGTTCATTTATTTCTAATGTATTTCCATTTAAATCATAATACCTAGTGTTATCAAGAGTTTGCCCTAATACGTCTAACTTATCTGGTTCATAGAAAAATTCTTCAGCAGCTCCATTTAAAAATTCAACTTTCCCCTCTTTATCAAGAAAAATTAAACCATCAGTCATATTTTCAACTACGTTTTTATATTTAAAAAACTCTTCACTTAGTTTTATATTTTCTTCCTTTAATTTTGAATTCTCCTCCTTTAATTTTAAAATTTCTTTTTTTAAATTCTCTTTTTCAACAGCACTTTCTGTTACATTGAAAAGTGTTATTATCAAAAAAATTAGTGAGTTTTCTTCCTTTACAGGAGTAACTACACACTTTAAATAATCTGTATAACCATTCTTATTTTTATAAATAAACTCTTCAGATATCTGTGTTTTTCCGCTTTTTATAGCACCTTTTATTAGAGTTAATATAATATCTTCTTCCTTTACATTCATAATTTCTTGAAGTGACATCTTTAAGTATCCTGCTCTTTTAATACTTATATTTTCTAATATATCTTTATAAAATTTATTTGATTTAATTAGCTCTAAATTAGGGAAACTATAAACCCCCATCCCTGACTTATCTTTGTTCAATAAGTCATCTAATGGAACTACCTCGTCTAAACAATCTCGTTCTAATTTAGAATCTTTCATACAAAAATTAACTAAATTACCCATTCTTTTCACCCTAATCCCACATAAAATATAAAATAAAATCTATTATTTAATAAACAATATATATAATACCATATTTTATAAATTATTACCACATTTCACCTAATAAATGTAAGTTATCTCTATATTACAGCTTTATACTTCGACACGATTCGAAAATAATCTTCAAAAATAATCTTTATAATCGTTTTTTAACCTATTTTTTTCTTATTTATATATTTAATTATACTTTCAAATTTTTTAATATTAGAACATTATAATTCTGTTTTTTCTTCTGTTCTATCTATAATTTTAGTATATTTTGAGTAGCAGTAAGCCATTTTTTCTCCAGTACTAAAATTATATTAAAGAAAAATATAACTCTAATAAATCATATATATTTTAAGTATTTTATTATATAAATTCCCCTTATTTTTAGTAATAAATTAATAAAAGTACACTTAGATAATGATATGCTCCCATTATAATAGGCAGTTAAAATAATAAAACTGTTTTATAATGGGAGAAGTTCATAAATAAGTATACTTTTAAATTAATTTTTAGTTTTGTATTTAGTAATATAACTCCTCTATATTTAATTCTATGAGTTTACAATTTCTCCTCCATTAACATGAATAGTTTCTCCTGTTATGTATGATGCGCCCTCACTTGCTAAGAAAACATAACTTTCTCCAAGTTCAACTGGTTGAGCTGCTCTCTTCATTGGACTAGTTGTACCAAAGCTAGCTACGTCACTTTCAGCAAATGATGCTGGAATTAATGGTGTCCATACTGGTCCTGGGGCCACAGCATTAACCCTGATTCCTTTGTCAGCTAAATTTAATGCTAAAGATCTTGTAAATGAAGTTAATGCACCTTTAGTCATTGAATAATCTATTAAAGTTTTATGTCCATGATAAGCAGTAATTGAAGTAGTATTAATAATACAATCTCCTATATTTAAGTGTTTTAAAACTTCTTTTGTTATAAAAAATGCTCCAAATACATTAGTTTTAAATGTTCTCTCAAACTGTTCTTTAGTTATATCTGTTAATGTGTTGCATACATGTTGTTCAGCGGAATTATTAACTAATATATTAATTTTATTAAACTTACTTATTACTGAATTAACTGCAGATATACAGAAGTTTTCATCGCCGATATCTCCACTTATTAAAATACATTCTCCATTCATATCTTCTATAAGCTTTTTAGTTATTTCGGCATCTTGATGTTCATTTAAATAAATTATTGCTGTTTTTGCTCCTTCTTTAGCATATGCTAAAGCTACAGCTCTACCAATTCCACTATCTCCACCTGTAATAATTGCTACTTTATCTTTTAACTTATTACTTCCTTCTTTACATGTCTCTGACTTAAAAATTGGCTTTGGATTCATATTTTCTTCTATTCCAGGCTGTACATTTTGATGTTGTGCTGGAAACTGAGTAGGATAATTATTATTCATTTGATTTCTCCTTAATACTATAATTATTTTTAAAATTTGTATTAGCTTCTACACTTTCTAAGTAATTAGTCTTATTTACTATATTCTTTTCGAAGCTTTTTACAGCATTTCTAGTGAAATTCCCTATATTTATTAGATCACTATATTCTTCACTCATAATAACTTCTCCTTTCTTTATCTTAATATTTATATTTTTTATAATTTATCAAAAAAATATACTTTTCTTAAATTTATATTCTTCATATATTTACACAGCAGTGATATAATATTTTTATCACATAAAATTTGCTAGAGGTGGAAGTTTATGCATTTAAATGAAATTAAGAAAACCCGAGAAAAAATTAAAGATGTTATTAACAAAACTCCAATTTTGTATAGTCCTATTTTTTCAAAAATGACAAATTGTTCTGTATATATGAAGTGTGAGAATCTCCAACTTACAGGGGCTTATAAAATAAGAGGTGCACTTAATAAGATTCGTTCTTTAAGTGATGAGGAAAAAAGTAAAGGGGTTGTTTGTTCCTCTGCAGGTAATCATGCACAAGGTGTTGCTTATGCCGCAAGTCTTTTAGGAGTTGAATCTACAATAGTTATGCCTAAAACTACCCCTTATCTAAAAATACAATCTACTAAAGACTTTGGTGGTAATGTAGTTCTTCATGGAAACTGCTATGATGATGCATTTTTAAAAGCTAAAAGTATTGAAGAAAATAATAATTCAGTATTCATACATCCTTTTAATGATATTAATGTAATTTATGGACAAGGAACTATTGCTTTAGAAATACTAGAAGAAATAAGTGACATTGATATAATCCTTTGCCCAATTGGTGGTGGCGGTTTAATCAGTGGAATCTCTTTAGCTGCCAAAGAAATTAATCCTTCTATAAAGATTATAGGTGTACAAGCTGAAGGTGCAAATGCCATGGAGCAAAGCTTTAAAAATGGTAATTTAATATCTTTAAATTCTGTTAATACTATTGCTGATGGTATTGCTGTTAAATCTCCTGGTGATTTAACATACAAGATAATCAAAGAATATGTTGATGATATTGTTACAGTTTCTGATCAAGAAATAGCTGAAGCATTTTTAATATTATGTGAAAAGCATAAATTACTTGCTGAAGCTTCAGGTGCTGCATCTCTTGCTGCATTAAAAAAATTAAATTATGCAGATAAAAAGATAGCATGTGTAATTAGTGGTGGTAATATAGATATGATTACTATTTCATCTTTAATAAATGATGGTTTAGTTGAAAGAGGTAGATTATTTTGCTTTACTCTTGAACTTCCAGATATACCTGGACAGCTTCAAGAAATCTCTAGAATACTTTCAGAATTAAATGCAAATATTGTTCAACTTGAACATAATCAATTTAAAGCTTCTAATAGGTTAAAAAATGTTTTATTAGAAGTAACTATCGAAACTAATGGCATTGAACATATAAACTTAATTAAAGAAACTTTTATAAACATGGGCTTCAAAATAAATCAAATGTATTAAAAATAATTAATACTTTTATTTAAAATATATAGCAGTTTTAAATAAAAAAAATAATATCTAATATAATATTAGATATTATTTTTTATCTTTATTTCATTTTTCTTTTGGCTTTATTTATTTTTTTATATAATTTGGCGTTATGAACTATATCCATAAAGTCATCAGCCATTTCGAATAATAAGTTACTTTTCATCTTCTTTCTTTTAAAATTTCTCTTAACTTTTCTCATTAGTTTACTCATGTTTAATCCCTCCTAAGGTTGTACTTTACATTTATAGTTTCCCCTTAAGAGTAAATTTTATTATAGAAATTAAACTATAGTAGTTATTATAGTATTTATAAAATCTTCCTTTTTGGAATTTAAATACTCACCATAATAATCATTGTTTAAATCAGCATTGATCTCAATTATACTAGATAATATAAAATTATTTATGTCCATAGAGTATCTAATTTCTATTTCATTTTTAATACTTCTGAATTCTTCAATTCCACCATCTTTTCTATATTTTCTAATTAAAGAATCTAAATAAGTATTATATTCCTTTATCTTGTAAATTATTTTTTGAACATATTTCTTTTTAGTTTTTATATAATTTTTTTCATATTCTAACTTTAATTTAAGCAACTCTGAAATAGAATATTTTCTTTCTAAAACTTCTATATATGCATATTCATTTTGAAAAGAACTTTGTAATATAATAAGTGCTAATTCATTATCACTTTTTATAGTTTCTAAAAGTTCTTTTCCTCCCACTATTTCAATAGCTTTTCTAAGCTGTTTTATTTTTTCTTCTAACATTTTATTATTAATAGTTAACATAGCATTCTCCTTAAATAAATGACTTTTCCTTTGTAATCCATTAATTATTATATAACCTAAGGAGTTTATTGTCTATTGTATTATTAACTTCATTATATTAACTTTTATAAAACATTTATACAATTTATATCTAAGTTATAAGTTACATCTTTACGCTCTACAATAACTTTTATCTTTTCTCTTATTTCTTTATCTTTCATAACTTTATCTAGAAGTTCTTTTGTAGGATTTATTGCATACGGTATTCCTACAGACTTAAACATAGTTATATCTCCCGATGTATCTCCATATGCATAGCTTTTGCTTAAATCAATATTATATTTCTTTTGAAGCTCATTAATAGCATTTAATTTACTTTCATGATCCCACATAGGAATTACTTCACCACTATACTTATTATCACCATCTAATTTATAAATTGTTCCTCTATAATCATCCATGTTATATTTCTTAGACATTTCTTTTACTAATTCACTTGGAGATCCAGATATTGCAATAACTATATGACCTTGCTCCTTATGCCACTTTATTCTTTCTCTACTGAACGTATATACTCTATCACCCTTTTGTTCTATAACTTTTTTAGCTATATAATCTATGTGATATTTATCTATTCCTTTTATTGCTTCAACATAAATATCTACCATCTTTAATAAATAAGTATCATAGTCTCCTTGTCTTTTATCCCATTTGATATATGAAGGTCTTACGTCTTTATACCATTTATTTTCACTAACTAGTTCATATTTTATTATTTTTTTAAATACTTCTGTAATTAATCCTTCTCTGTATATAGTCCCATCAATATCAAAAAATGCTGCTACGTTTTTCATAAAACCCCTCCTATTTACTTTTTACTATATATTATATATGAATTTTTTTAAATTTCCATAATTATTGGTATAATTGTAGGTCTTCTTTTTGTTTTATCGTAAATATATCTCTCTAAAGCTTTCTTTACATTCGTTTTTATTAAATACCATTCTAAAATTTTATCATCCAAACAATTTTGAAGCTCATCAGTTGCAATTTGCTTTAATTCCTTTATTAAATCTTCAGATTCTTTTACATATACAAAACCTCTTGTAATTATATCTGGACCTGCTATTATACTATAGCTTTCTTTTTCTATTGTAACTACTATATTAACTAATCCATCTTGTGCCAAGTGCTTCCTATCTCTTAATACTAATGTTCCTACATCTCCTACACCTAATCCATCAACTAAAACTGTTCCTGTAGTTACTTTTCCAGATATTCTAGCCCCTTTATCACTTATTTCTAATACTTCTCCACGTTCTGTAATAAATACATCTTTAGAATCCATTCCTAGACTAATTGCTAAATCTTTATGATGTTTTAAATGTCTATATTCACCATGAACAGGCATAAAATATTTAGGTTTTATTAATCTATGCATCAATTTTAATTCTTCTCTATATGCATGACCTGATACGTGTACCTCTTCTAAATCTTCATAAATAACATCTGCACCTTTTTTAAATAATTGATTTATAACTTTTGAAATTAATTTATCATTTCCTGGTATTGGTGATGCAGAAATTATAAATAAGTCATCTCTTTCAATTTTTATTTTTCTATGATTTCCAAAGGCTATTCTTGCTAGTGCAGCCATTGGCTCACCTTGGCTGCCTGTTGTTATAATAGTTACATTTTCATTTGAATAATTATTTATATCATCAATTTCTATTAGCATTCCTTCTGGTATGTGAAGATAGCCAAGCTCAAAAGCTACCTTTGATATGCTTTCCATGCTTCTTCCTGAAAAAGCTACCCTTCTCTTATTTTCTATAGAAGCATTTATTATTTGCTGCATTCTATGTATATTTGATGCAAAGGTTGCTATGATTATCCTCCCCTTTGCCCCTCTAAATATCCTATTAAATGTATTACCTATTGATTTTTCAGACATTGTGTAACCAGATCTTTCAACATTGGTACTATCAGCCATTAATAAAATGACTCCTTCTTTTCCTATAGTTGATATTCTATCTATATCTATAACTTTATCGTCTATAGGTGTTAAATCTATTTTAAAATCGCCTGTATGGAATATAACCCCAAGAGGAGTTTTTATAGCTAAACAGCATGATTCTGCTATACTGTGTGTACTTTGTATAAATTCTACACTTATATTTTCTAAATCAATCTTTGATCCTGGATCCACACTAATTAAATTGCTAGTTTCTATTAAATCATGTTCTCTTAATTTATTTTCAATAATAGCTAATGCTAATTTTGTTCCATATATCGGTACATCTAATTGTTTCAATATATATGGAATGGCTCCAATATGATCTTCATGCCCATGTGTAATAAAAAAACCTTTTACTTTATCTTTGTTTTGTATTAAATATGTTATATCTGGAATTATTAAATCTACTCCATACATTTCTTCATCTGGAAAAGCAATTCCACAATCTACTACTATTATTTCATCGCTAACTTCTATAGCTGTAATATTCTTTCCTATTTCTCCTACTCCACCTAAAGGAATAATTTTAACTGATAAATCACTATTCATTGAAAAAACCTCCTATTCTATTAAGAATAGTATTTCCTAAATATTGATTTAAAATTATAATATAAATAGAAATTTTATTGATTTATAAAAAAACTATCTCTAGAATTCTCTAAAGATAGTTTTAATTTACTAGTTATTATAATATAAGCTTTCACTTTGATATTCTGGATCACAAGTTATATCTATTCCAAGCCTTCTAAATGTTTGCTCGTCATTTGTAGTTATAATAGTTGTTGAATGAGCTTGACATCCTTTTAGCATTTTTAATTTATCTAAAGCTACTTGTGCTGTTGGATTAGTAGCAGCACATATACTTAATGCTATTAATATTTCTTCACAATTTAAAACTGTATTATTTATTCCTAATGTCTTTAGCTTTAAGCTTTTAATTGGTTCTAATATTACAGGTGATAAAAGATGTATATCATCTGATATATTAGCAAGATGCTTAATAGAATTTAATATAACAGCTGCTGATGCATCCATAATTTCTGATCTTTTACCTGTTATTATGCATCCATCTTCAAGTTCTAATGCCACTGCTGAGCATATATCATTTTTATTTGCTAAACTTCTTTGTTTTAATAAATATTCTCTTGATGGAATAACAACATTTCTATCAGTTTCCTTTAAGCTTAGTTCTTCCATGATTAACTTAGCTCTATCAGCTGTTTCTTTATCTACATAACCTTTTTTATATTCACAAATAGTTTTAAAATATCTTCTTATTACTTCTTGCTTTGAGGCCTCTTTAACTACTTCATCATCAACTATTCCATAACCAACTCTATTTACACCCATATCTGTTGGCGATTTATAAACTGATTCTTCCCCAGTAATCTTTTCTATAATTCTTTTTAATACTGGGAAACTTTCTATGTCTCTGTTATAATTTACAGCTACCTTATTATAAGCATCAAAGTGAAATGAATCTATCATATTCACATCTTTTAAATCTACAGTTGCTGCTTCATATGCTATATTTAAAGGATGCTTTAATGGAACATTCCAAACTGGGAAAGTTTCAAATTTAGAATATCCTGCGACATTTCCCCTTTTATTTTCATGATATAATTGACTTAAACATGTTGCAAGTTTACCACTTCCTGGACCTGGTGCAGTAACTACTACTATAGGCTTAGTAGTTTCTATATAAGGATTTTTTCCATACCCTTCATCGCTTACTATAGTATCAACATCTGTTGGATAGCCCTTTGTAGCTTCATGCTTATAAACCTTTATTCCTCTACGCTCTAACTTATTTATAAAGACAGTTGTAGCTGGTTGTCCATTATATCTTGTTATAACAACACTATTTACATCAAGTTCATAGGCTCTTAAATCATCTATTAATCTTAAGACTTCTAAATCATATGTAATACCAAAATCGCCTCTTATTTTATTTCTTTCTATATCTCCTGCATAAACACAAATAACAACTTCAACTTTTTCTTTTAATTTTTGTAAAAGCTTTATTTTAGCATTTTCGTCGAATCCTGGTAAAACTCTTTTTGCATGTAAATCAAACATAAGTTTTCCACCAAATTCTAAATATAATTTATCGTAATCATTTACTCTCTCTAATATATATTTAGACTGTTCTTCTAAATATTTTTTATGATCAAATCCTACTTTCATCTTAATGCCTCTTTTCCTTTTATTCTTTATGTTACTCATTAAATATTAATTATACATCAAAAAATTTCTTCTTTCCACACTAACTTATAAGAGTATGTATATAAAATTTATTTAATAACTTGAAGAAATAAATATAAATTAGTTCTATTTTTTAGGTATTTATATAATAAAATTTTATATAATAACAATTTTTAAAATCTAAATCTCATATTTTCTTTTACTAAAAAAGTATATGCTTATTATAATTTATAAGCATATACTTATAGGTAAAATCATTATCATCTTCCCTTTTACATTACATTCTGGTTTTTTAGGAAGAATTATATTGTTTTCTTTCAAAACTTCCAAATATGGATCTATTGAATCAATTACTTGTTGGTAATATTCCTCTTGAGATGATTTCCTTAATAAACTTATACACTTATCAGTGTCTTCCTTTATCATCATAACCTTACCAAAAATCTTACAAGAGCAATGAACTAAGTCAAACATATGAGAATGATTATTTAAAAAGTTATTTTCACTTATTGTAAGAACTAATGATGCCTTATCATTTTGTATAAGTAAGTCATGAGTTCCATTTGCAGTTATAGATTTCCTTAAACCTTCTAAAAGTTTGCAAATTATGGTAAAATTTAATGTTTTTAAATCTTTCTTTTCTAATAAGGTATTTAAAAAATCTACTCCATAACAATTAATAGTATCAATTAATGTATCTATATAAAGTGGAAGTGAGGTTTCTTGTACACATCCAGTTATTTGAATGTAATCCCCTTCTTTTATATCTCCATTTTCAATAGAATTACCATCTACTTTCTTAACATTTTTACTAGTATACATCTTATTTAATAAATCATTATGAAGAGTAAATATAGTACTAATCTTTTTAATTTCTTGCTCATTTCTATCAAAATCTCTTCCTTCAAACCCTAAACTTCTATCTCTTCCATTTTGATAATGGTCTTCACACGTTTTATGTTTAGTTTTATAACCTTCTATTTTATCTCTATGATCTCTGAAATCTGATCCATTAGATTCTCTATCACCTATCTTTACATTTCCTCCAAAAGTTCTGTCCTTGATTCTCCTATATGTTCTTATATCAATATAGCCATTTAATGCTACTGAATTTAAATTTTTAATTAATACTTCATCTAAATATATTAATAAGTCCAACATTAGTGTCCTCCTAAAGCAATTATATACTTTTACACCATATTATATTAGACTAAATCTTATTTAATAACTTTAGAAACTATTTTTTATTTTTATTTAATAAGATACTTTCAATTTCATTTAAAAGTTCTTTATCTCCATTTTCTAAGATAAGATTCCCCTTCTTGCTCCCTTCTATTATTCTTAATATTGTTACTTCATCTTCTAGCTCTTTTATCTTTTTATTTATTTCACTTTTATTTTTTTTAGATAATTCAAAGGAGTATACTTCATTGCCACAAACTAAGCATTTTCCATATAGCTTATCATAAGTAATTTTCCCTATATTAAACTCTTTACTTTCTTTGCAACTATTAACTTCTATATCTTGAATCTTATTACATTTTTCACAAAAACATCTACTTTGTTGCATAACTTCACCTCTAATATATTTTATTAATATATTGTATCATACACTTTACCATTTTTATGATAATATTTGTACTATAATAATAAAATATTATCTTCACTTAAAAATTATTAACTATTTATATTTCTTGCTATATATATATTCTTCCATTTATTCTTTTATCAAAATTTGTCCACTCACCGCTTTCTAAACCATTTGATATTATACTTATCTTGTTTAATGTTGCATCCACATAATCAGCATAATGAACTATATAAGCTTCCATTGAATTTGGTTCTTTTGGAGATCCAAATTCAGGTTTACCATGATGCTGAATAATTACAGCCTTTAATCTGTTTATAAAATTACTAGAGTAAATTTCCCTATTACTATTAAACGCTTCCTCTAACATATTTAATCCAATAATAATATGTCCTTGAAGTTCTCCTTCTAAAGTATAAGAAAATGGTCCATCATAAACCATTTCTCTTATTTTACCTATATCATGCAATTTTGCTCCTAATATAGCTATTTCTTTATGTTTGCAATCATATCTATAAGCTAAATCACGAGCTAAACTTGTTACTGCTAAAGTATGCTCAGCTAAGCCCCCAATATAATTATGGTGATTAAATACTCCTCCTATTGCCTTTTTAAATTTATTTAAGAACTCTTCATTATTGAAAAAATAATCATCTATTGATTTAGCCTCTAAACTTTTAAATTCAGATTTACTTATATCATTTAATCCAATCATAATTTCATTTATTGATTTTTTAACTGAAGGTAAATAATCTAATATATCTATTTCTGAAATCTTCTTTATAAAATTAACTTTAAATTTTGATGCTAATTTTCCTTTAACTAATATAACATCTCCTATATTTATAACTGTATTTATATTTTTTATATAAGCCTTTATTTCTCCTGAATTATCTCCAATAACTGCAATAAAATCATTTTTATCATAAGATAATATTTTTATCACCATAAAGGTACTTTCAATAATTTCATTCATTTTTGCTTCTTTTAAATATAACTTTTTCATATGTACCACCTTATTTATCTTATTCTTATAAATTATTATTAGCCTATATAGAAAAAAAATTCTTACATAAATCTATATTTGACATTAGCTTTTAAATTGGGATTCTAATAATAAAAGGATGCTAATGCACCCTTTTATTATTTTACTACCAACAGCCGCCTAGTAATAATAACCATAATATTGGGAAGAATCCTCCACAACCGAATCCGCAATTACCAAAACCGCCGCCGAAACCGCCGCAGCCTCCGAATCCACCGCCACAACAGTTATTACAGCCTCCTCCGCCACAACAACAGTTATTTCTACAACAGCACCTGTTACATCTTGATCTTCTTGACATGTTAATCAACTCCTATTCTTTTGTATAGTACATTGTATTCATTACATATTGTTTGTGTTCAGTAATATTTGTTTTATTTTTATTATCATTTACGAGTATATTATTTAAATGTACTTTTATTAATTTATATGCTAAACTATAAAAAAAGGAGGTATGTACTATGGAAAAAAGAAATAGATTAGTTGCACCTAGAAATGTTGTAAATACAAAAATGCTTTATAGCTTTTATATATTAAAAGAATTATCAAAAGGAAATGTTATATTTGGAAATAGAGTTCTTGAAGAATTTAGAAATAGATTTTCAGAAACTTCTCTCCCATTTCCTGTTTCATCTAGTACAATATATGAAACTCTTTATGATTTGGAATTAAAAGGATATGTTAAAAGTTCCTGGACTGGTGATGAGTTTTTAAATAAAAGAAGTAAAAAAGTATATTCTATAACTGACAGTGGAGTCGAATATTATAAAAATCATATTGCAGATTATATTAGTAACCTAAATAAAACTAAAGCTACCTTAGATATAATGATAGATATGCTGATGAAATAATCAGCATTTTTTATTTTATTAATATAACTTATTTTATAAAATAACTTGTAACTTTTCTTAGCCTTAGAAATATTATAGTTAATATATATGCTTGCAAGCTTCTATTTTATCTAAATTAATATACTAAATTTAATACTATTAGGATTAATTGCAACATATATTAAAACATATATTTTAAATAGAAATCTTTAGCATTTTTATAATATTATAAAAATATATTATAAATACATTTCTATTTATTTGATTACCTAATAAAATAGTTTTAATTTTTATATAAGTTGTATTTATATTCACTTAAGCAATATTAATACAGCTTATATAATATTTCTAAGGAGGAATATTATGAAGGAAACTAAAAATATTGATAATTTTTTTAAACTACATCTTAATAACTTTAATATTTTAGAAAAAGATATAATTTCTTTTGAATTGAAAGATGATACATTATCCCTAAATTTTGATGATATCAACTATTTACTTTCAAACAAGATATCAGTATTTTTAAAAAATATTAAAACACGCGAAATATTTAAATGCTCTTCATTTATAAACAATAATAACTTAAATATTGACTTAAGTAATTTAAAATATTTTTGTACTGATTATGAGTATAGTATTATTATAATTAATGAAGTTAATAACTCATCAACAATGATTTATCCTAAATATAAGAATAAAGCTCAAAACTATTCAGTAATTGGTAATTCATCTAATAAACATATTAAATGGTTTTTAAGATTATTAGAAAATGGAGAGTTTAGATTATCTGCAATTGCCTTATTTCCAAATTACAATAATATTGAAGAAAATATTTCATCATAAAAATAAGGGTACCTGCTTAAGGATACCCTTTAAAAATACTTACAATTTAAATTTTCTATAAAGCACTTTTTAGAACAATAAATATTCAAATCTTCTTTATCTATGTATGCATCTTTAATGTAAATATTTATACTACAATATTTACATTCTACAGTTAATTCATTTGCTATTTCTTCTTCTAAATCCTCATTATTAAATTTTTCTATAAAACTTCTTAACTGGTTCATAAATAACACCCACTTATATAATAATTAACACTAATTATTATGATAACTAAGTATAATTTATGTACTTTTTAAAAAAATTCATAATAAATTATTAGATTTTGCAATATTAAAATAGTTTTTTATATTACCTTCATATATATTATCTTTATCATAAAATAATGGAAACTTTAAATTATAATTTCCCCATATTGTAACTGGTCCTTTAGTAAAATAAAATGTTATAAAAAATAACTCTCTAGTACATAACTTAGTTAGTAATTTTATATACTTTTTATCACTTATTTCAAAAAACATATCATTTATAGTTCCTGAATTTAAAATTTCATTAAATATTTTTATTTCTTCTAAATCAAGATTATTTTCAATAAATTCAATGCTATCTTTATCTAGCTTGTTTTTATAAAAATCTACTATTATTTTATTTTCATCATAATTTAAATAAAAAAAGCTTTCTAATGTTTTAATAAAATCCTCTTCGATTTCTATCTTTTCTTTATCTTTTCTAGAATAAAGCTCAACATAATTAAATTTATCAAATCCTTCTAAAATATTATCAAACTTTATTTTTATTATTTTATCAAAATCTGCTTTACTTATGGCTTTAATCCCCATATTTCCCCCTAATTCTTATACAATTTTATTCCATTCATAAAGTTGCTTTCTAACTTCACTTATTAATTCATTTAAATTCTCTGTTTCAATTTCTGTAACTTCATTTAAAGTATTATTTTTAATTACCTGTTTATATTTTACTATCTTATTATGATCATAATTCCAAACCTCTTGTATTTTTCCTTTTTCTATTTCCATAACAATTCTCCCTTTATATAATAAATATTAAAGGATAATATTAAACCTTAAAAACAGCTTTTTTCTCTCCAACAGCATCACTATAGCAAATACCTATCTTTTGCTTAGTAATTTTACCTTTTTCAAATAAATATCCATTATAGTAACTCTTATCATTTAGTATATCCCTAATTATATAAATTACTAACACATCTTTTTTCATTTCTAAATTTGACGTATTAATTATATTGTTAAGATAATCTATACGTGTATTTGATGAAGTTTCTAATATTTGTATATATATTTTATTTGGATCTTCTTTTAATTTATAAAATAAGTTTTGTATTACTTGTAAATCATTAACTAAATCATTTTCTCTAAAAAGCTGTAATTTTATAGAACTTGAGGATACTGTATTAAAATCATACTCTTTCCACGATACTTCAATATTATTTAAAAAGGCTTCTTCATTATTATTAAGTCCTTTGTGTATTACTGAATAGCCTAAAAGTTGTCCAAGCATTATAAAATATTTAATTTCTTTTTTTACTACTTCAAATTTACTACTATTCTTATTTAAACCGAAATTAACATAATTTCTTATAAATCCACTAAATATATTCATTAAATCAAAGTCTAACATCTTAACTCCTTACCCTAAATTTATATATAGTATTCTATCATTTATATTCAGATTATACCACCTAATATAAATTTAAAGTTCATTATTAATATATATGTTCTAATCAATAATCTACCATATTGCTATTAATATAGAATAACGAATTCAATAAACTAAATTGAAACTAAGGTGCAATATATTATTTATTTTTATATAAGTTTCTACATTGCTATCTTTATTTAGCCCTTCTTATTAAATTATAATATGCTCTAAACACAATAATAAATTCTCAAACTAAAATCAAAGCTAAAACATATAAAAAATGAAAATAGATTTTGTAATATAAGAAATAGCTCTGCTATGGTAACATATAAATGAATAATATAAAAAATCACTAAATGATAAAAAGCAAAGAGGCTATTTCTTATAAAAGATAATAGCCATCCTATGCTCTAATTTATTACAAATATCTTTTTATTATTATGTACCTGTTAAACAATTTAAAATCAAGCTCTATAAAGTATTATTTTTTTAAGCATTTATTACAAATACAATAAATTAATCTAGAATACTTAATCTCTCTATCCATTTCCACCCTAGGTCTTGTTTCCACTGTCTTTTTACATTTATTACATATATATTTATCAACAATTATTCCTCCTGTTGCTTCAGAAACAACAGTAATTTTTTTTACTATTTTCATCATTCTCCCCCAAAGTTAGCTTTTATGAGCTTATAATAATAAATTATTTAACTTAATAAGAACTACTATAGATAGGTTTTATTAATGCTATGTTAACTTTATGTTAATTTCAAGTTAAATAATTTTTTTAATAACTTAAAAAGAACTTACATTCCGTAAGCTCTCAAAATTTACCAAAGCAGTTCATTTTCTATATATCCTAATGAATCAGCATAAGATATACCTATTATTCTTATTCCATTAAGTTCTTTTAAAGTTAAGTCATCATTATACATCCTTTTATAATGTTCTAACTTTTTATCAAAATTCTCTGATTCATTTATTATTATCTCTGGTCTTTCAAATCCTTTAATTTCAACTTTAATTCCTATGTATGCAACACCTTTCTCTTTTGCCGTTTTAAAAGATAATTCTAAATCGCTCATTTTTAACATATTAATACCCCTATCTATATTAAACTTATTTTAATAACTTTGAATTCCTATATATTAATTGTAATTTAATCGTACTTTTATGTTAGCGAATTATGTTAGCGATTTTCATTATAAAACTTACTAATATTTATTTATATTACTTATACCTGTTTAATTAAAAATGTAAATAAATTATAGTCAATCTTAGATGCTGCAAATTATATTAGTAATACATATATTATATATATTCTGTTTTAATATTTTTATTACATCCAAATATAAAAATCTATAATTATATGATATTTTTTTTATTTATCTGATATTAATTACTCTCTTAACTACAACTGATCTATAATCTAGTTTCGGAATCCATCCCACACTCTCATATTGCTGGTCAAAAAGCATATAAGTTTCCATACTTCTCATCTTAATATATTCATTGAATATAAAATAAAATTGACATTAGTTAAATTAAATTTTGACTCATGCCGTATAATATTAATTTTTATATTCTATATTTAATAGATACATTACTAATCATTTCTCTTTCTTTATTTATAATAATTCATAATTTAAACATAATGGAACATTATAATTTTCATTTGTTATAAGTTCTGCATTTATATTATAAATATCTTTTAAAACTTCTTTTTTCATTATTAAATCTGGAGTATTTTTATATAATATTTTTCCATCCTTCATTGCTACAATAAAATCTGAATACTTTGCAGCATGATTTATATCATGCAAAACCATTACTACAGTACATCCATGTTTATCATTCAAGTTTTTTACAATATTAAGTACTTCGAGTTGATGTGACATATCTAAAAAAGTAGTTGGTTCATCTAGTAATAATATATCCGTTTCTTGAGCTAAAGCCATTGCAAGCCAAACTCTTTGTCTTTGACCTCCTGATAAATCAGATAATTCTCTATGTCTAAACTCAAAAGTATTTGTAACTTTTAGTGCCCATTCAATCTTCTGCTTATCTTCATTCGATAATTTACTTACATTTGTTCTATGAGGATATCTTCCATAAGAAACCAACTCTTCAACTTTTAATTGAGAGGGTGCAGTAGGATTTTGAGACAATATAGCTAACTTTTCTGCAATCTCTTTACTTTTCATATCATTCATATTCTTATCTAAAATGAATATTTCTCCATTTTCCTTTTTTAGTATTCTACCTATACTTTTTAAAAGCGTAGATTTTCCACATCCATTTGATCCAATAATGCTAGTTATTTTTCCTTTTTCAAGACTAAGATTCAACTCTTCAATTATTATTTTTTTATCATATCCTACTTTTAATTTTTTTATATTAATAGCATTTTTCATATCTTACCTCTTATGATTTGTATAATAAATATATAAAATAAGGAATTCCTATTATAGATATAACTATTCCTACAGCTAATTCTGACGGTGCAAAAACAGTTTTGGCAATAAAATCTGATAGTATTAAAAGGAAAATACCAATTAAAGCAGTTACTGGCATAAGCTTTCTATGATTTAATCCTACTAACTGTCTAGCTATATGAGGTGCCATTAATCCTATAAATCCTATATTACCTGCAACACATACACATGAACTAATTAAGCCAACACAAGCAAATAGTAATTTTCTTTTTTCTTTATCTATATCTATTCCAAGGCTTACTACACTGCTTTCTTCTAATTGAAAATAATCTAATAAATGAACTTTCTTATATAGATAGAAACTTAAAATTATTATCCAAGGTAACATCATATATATAAAAGTCCAATTTGCGTTATATATTGAGCCCGCTTGCCAAATAGCTGCAAATTCAAAATCTCCTGCGTTCATCTTCATTGAAAAAAGCATTGAAACAGCTGAAAACCCACTGTTTACTGCTATACCAGTTAAAATAAGTCTTTGCATATCCATCTTTTTATTATTTTTTGAAAATATTAATATTATTAATGATGCCAATAGTCCTCCTATAAAGCCAAACATAGGCATGGCGAATATCCTTAGAAAGTTACCTCCATCAGTTCTTGTTGGACTAAAGTTAATAAAATACATATATATAATTACTGCTGCTCCTGCACCTGAATTTATTCCTAATATTCCTGGATCAGCTAACTCATTTTTTGTAATTCCTTGCAAAAAGAGACCTGCTATTGATAGCCCTATTCCGATTAATATAGCTATAATTATCCTTGGAAGTCTAAATTCAAATACTACTAATCCAAATTTCTCATTATCATTTAAATTAAATAGTGTTTGAAATACTTCAACAACACTTATATCAAACATCCCATTGATTAAATGCAAATAAAAGACCAAACAGATTAATAGCAGTAATACTGTTATTACAAAATAATATTTTATTTTTTTCTTATGCATCTTTTGATCCTCCCTTTGTTTTTATCATATATAAAAAGAAAGGTACTCCTATAATAGCTGTTACTGTTCCTATAGGTGTTTCAAAAGGAAATGCTATGTATCTACTTAATAAATCACATAATCCTAAGAAAAAAGCCCCTCCTATTAAGGAATATGGAATAATATATTTATAATCATGCCCAACTATCATTCTCGTAATATTAGGTATTACGAGTCCAACAAAAGCAATCTTACCAACTAATGCAACAGATGTTGCAGTTAGTAATACCACAGCTCCCATAGACAGATATTTTACTATATTAGTTCTTTGACCTAAGCTAATAGCTATATCCTCTCCCAATGAGCTTATAGTAATATCTTTAGCTATTATTATTGCTACTATAATACCAATAACTCCTATTGGCATTATAATCTTTAGTAAGTCACTATTTACTGTATGAACTTTTGTGTTATACCAAGATGAAATACTTTGAGATACTTGGAAGTACATGGCGATAGCAGAACCTAGACTACTTAAAAAACTCCCTACTATTGTTCCTATAATTGCAAGTCTAACTGGTGATAGTCCATTTTTTATAGATGATCCTATTCCTAAAACTAGTACAGCTCCAATTACAGACCCTATTATAGATACTAAAATTAGACTTCCATTTGAAAGTCCTGGATAAAAAACCATTGCTATAGTGATTAAAAATGCTGATCCATCATTTACCCCCATAAGTGATGGTGATGCCAAATAATTTCTCGTTATACCTTGCATAATTGAACCAGCTACAGCTAAAAATCCTCCAACTACTAATACAGCAATAGATCTTGGTAACCTATTATTTCTTATTATTATATGATCTACATTACTTTCATCAAAATTAAAAATAGCATCAAAAACTACTTCTTTTGGTATTGATTTAGTTCCCATTCTTACAGATAAAACAGTCACACTAACTATCCCTACTAAACATATTATTAAGATTAACAAAAACTTCTTATTAAGATTTTTCATATTTATCCCCTTAAACTTATACTACCGCACAATGTTAAATGTATAATTAAAGAAGAAACTCCTTTGGGAGTTTCTAAAATAGATACATTTTTAGTAACTTAATTACAAGTATGTCAATAATTTTATATCTTTAATTTTAATCTGCTGCGATAGCACTCCTATTATTTTAATAAATTATCTACAACTGCATCTAAGAATTTAACCTTTGACCAAGCTGTTCCCCCTTGAGCTAAAGGTTCAACAGTATTTACGAATACTTTATTATTTTTAGTTGCTTCTAAACTTTCAAATATAGGATTTGCTAAAAGTTCATTGAGAGCTTCTGGCGCATCTGCATTTTCACTATCTTCAAATTGTAAGAAAATAGCATCTGGATTTATTTCTGCTAAAGTCTCAATTGTTAATTGAGCTTGTGCTTTTGCTTGAGTAACTATATCAGGAATTTTTAATCCTAAATCTGTATATAAAACTGGGTTTAAATATACATCTGCTGGATATACATACATTAATCCCCTTCTTACTCTAATAACTAAAATATTTTGATCCTTATATTTATTTTTTATATCTTCTTTTGCCTTTAAAGATTTTTCTTCGTAGTCTGAAATTAATTTATTAGCTTCATCCTCCTTATCTGTTATTTCTCCTAAAGCTAGAAGGTTATCTTTCCAGTTAGCTGATATATGTGAATATGGTAATGTTACTGCTATCTTGTTTAACTGTGCCATTACTTCTTCTGATAATTTTGAAGATCCTATAATGACATCAGGATTTAAACCTAGTATAACTTCTGCATTAGGCTTCATTTTATCTCCAACTAAAGTTACATCTTTAAAGTCATCTGCTAAATATTTGGGAACTTGTCCAGCAACCTCTAAAACACCTGCTGCTTTAATACCTAAAACTGCTGCATCTTCCATTCCTTCTAAACTTGCAAGAACTATATTTTCAACTTTTTTATCGAAAGAATAGTCTTGTCCTAAATAATTTACTATAAATGATGTATCTTTACTTTCTACTTCACCTACTTCTGAAGATTTCTTTGCTGTACAAGATGTTAAACTTGCAAATAAAACTATTAATAGCAATAATGTTAAGTACTTTTTCATATTTATCCCCCATTCATAATGATAATCATTTTCAATTCATGATTATTTTAGCAAAATTCTTTAAATGGTAAAATGGACTTTTATAATATTTTTTTGTACTTTTGCCGAATCTATTTTTTAAATACTATACCTGTATTAACATTATTATTAATTTCTCTATATTTTCTAGGGCAAACACCTACATTTTTTTTGAAAGCTTTACTAAAATAAAAACAATCACTATATCCAGTCATATCAGCTATTTCTGAAATTGTATAACAAGAAAACTTCAATAATCTCTTAGCTTCTTTTAACCTATATTCCGTTAAATATTTTAGTGGAGACAATCCTGTAACTTCTTTAAAAACTTCACTAAATCTTCTTCTATCTACTTCTAAAATATCTGATATTTCACTTACTGTTATTAATTCGTTGAAATTCTTATTTATATATTCAATCCCCTTATTTACTAATTTTAATTTATCACTATATTGTGAGGTTCTTACATTTTTTATTAAAGAATTTATTAAATTTACAAAATCAACTTTACATGAGAATTTTGAGTAATTATCTGGACTTAATGATTTATCAATAATCATTTCACAGTATTTTAGCAAATGTAGCCTATCCTCAATTTCTAGATAAAAAGATTCTTTTTCTATGTTTTTAAATTTTTCTGTAGTCAAAATATTTTTGTAATGAACTACATAATATTCTATTCCTAAATCTCCTGTCTCCACTTCTATATCCATACTTGATCCACAATGTAGTATTGTATTTTTGTTTAAATTATATTTTTTCCCATCTACAGAAAATGAACATTCTCCTCTTATAGGTATTACTATTCCACATAAATTTTTTGCCGTTTTTCTATTAATATCTTTTTCTTTAGGTAGTAAACTACTTTTAAAAATATCGATAAACTCCATAGAACTTTCTGAAAAATATTCAATTAACCAATTGATACTTTGTTTCATAATCATTGACCTTTTCCTTTTGTTATTTTATACTTATTACTAAATCTTAACATAAAGGAGTCAACTTATGAATAATTTTAAAATAAAATCATGCTATACTAATAGCTTTTATGATATTAATTTCTATATTCCTGAAGAATCTAAAACAGATAATTTGCCATTAATAATAGTTCTAGATGGTGGAAATTGCTTTGAAGTAGTTAAATCTTGCATAAAGCAACAAGGTCAACTTTATATTAAAACTGGGGTCAAGCCTTCAATAGTTGTTGGCATCTCTCATCAGGAATATGAAAAAAAAGAAAAAAGATTTTTAGACTTTACAGCTCCAGCCGAAAAATACTTTTTTCCTGAGGAAACTAAATTTAAAATTCCTAAAAATCTTGGAGGCAGTGAAAAGTTTAATGAATTTATAAAAAAAGAACTTCTCCCATTAATTGAACCTAATCTTAACTTTGACAAGAGTAATATTTCTATAATTGGTCATTCTTTAAGTGGCTATTATGTATTATGGAATTTATTAAAAGGATCAAACATCTATAAAAATATAATTTCCTTTAGTCCCTCAGTTTGGTGGAATGATTATGAACTTTTAAACTTACCTAATTTAGAAAATACCGAAAAGAATATATTTATAGGTGTTGGAGAAAAAGAAGGTTATATGGTTGATGGTGCAGAAAAAATATACAATAAAATTAAGAGCTTTAATAATAATTGCACCCTCTATGTTGCACCTGAAGAAAATCATGGTTCTGTAGTTATTACTAGTATGAGTAGAGCTCTTAGATATATCTTCTCACTTTAACAAAAATATTGTGCATTTTAGATTTGTAAAAAGACTTGTTATTTATTTTTAACCAAGTATTTTTTTACTTAATACTATTTCCTTTAAAAATACATCATGTACTTTAGTTTTTAATCCTAGGTATTAGTATATAAAATAAAAGAGAATAATTATTATTCTCTTTTATTTTATATTTAAGTTATTATTATATTAATTTTTGATCAAATACCCTATTTAAATTAACTTTTCTGATTCTATCTTTTATCTCATCTTTATTAACAGTATATAGTCCTAGCTCCTTCATTCTCTTAAAGTATTCTGCTCCAGCAAATGTATATCTATTTTTTCTACCTTCTCTTGTACCTGCTTTTTCATTTGCATAAGATATTATATCGCCTATTGCAATTGAGCCTGGTAAAATTAATAGTGGTATTCCCATTGCAAGTCTTACTGCATTATGTCCTGCTAAGCTACCTGTACAAATTGCTTCTGTATGACCAACAAAAAGACCTGATTTTTCTCCTGCGCAAAATAAATTGTCTACTCCTTTTACTTTTAAATCATTTGTTCTTGGAGCCACGGATAAATATCTTATTGAATTACCTTTACTACCTGCATATGGATCTACATATTTTGCATTTTCTAATCCTTCAATCTTTCTTAGTTTCTTTAATGGGTAGTAGGTAGTCATAAGTTTAGCATGTCCAGTATCTAATAAAATTATATTTTCTGCAAATTCTTTTAAAGCATATTGCTGACAAACCTTGGCATTAAGCTTATCATAATTTACATCTTCCTTTGGAACTTCTAATATAACACATCCTGTTTCATCTAATTGCTTAATTATTTCTTTTGATAAACTTTCCTTAGCCAACTTACAAGAACCTGAAAATGCCCCTAATGTATCTTCATCTCTTTCTCCTTGTATGTCTGCTACTCCGCATCTTTCACTTATACTTATTCTTGGTCCAAAGGCTGGACATCTTAAAACACACATAGAACATCCATTTCCATATCTTAAGCAATTCCCCATTGGCCCTGTTGTTCCAGTAGTTTCAATAAATACATCTCCCTCTTCATAAGTACCATCACTAAGGTAAATCCCTTTAATCTTACTGCCTTCTAACTTAACATCAGTAACTCTACTTTCTATATGAATATTTATCCCCATTTCCTCTAAATATTTACTAACTTTACCTTCGATTAAATTTACATCATATAAAGTTGCATGCTTATGACCTGGAAATTCTATATCTTTATGTCTTGCAGTATCATCTACAATATCAATTAAATCTCCAGCACCAAGCTCTATTAATTCTTCGGAAGCTGTCCATCTTCCGTTATTTCTCATTATCCCTCCAACATTTCCAAGTCCTAATAATAAATCTGTCTTTTCATATAAATGAACTTCTGCTCCTGCTTTCTTAGCTGTAATAGCTGCGGCGCAGCCAGACCAACCGCCCCCAACGATAATAGTCTTTATCATATAAATCTTCTCCCTTCAAATACATTTCTTGGATCAGCTTGAACTTTACAAAAACGCTTTACTCTATGGCCAGAAAATCTAGCGGTACAACTTCCGCATACCCCTTCTCCGCAGCACATTTTTATATTATTACAACAAGATAACTTTATATCTTCACCTTGTATCTTATCTAAATAATCAATTATTTTTACAGTTAATATATCAGCCCCAGCAATATGAATATAATTTACATTTTTATCTTTTATATAAGATTTTATAAGAACTTTTACTTCATCAGTTAGCTGACCTTTATCTAACACTGATTCTTCAATTACATTCACATCATATTCTGATAAATATTCTTGAACATAATTATCTGTATAAGGTGCCTTATCTAAAATTAAATTTATATTATTATTATTTAAAGATAACTTTCTAATTACTGGCATCATAGGAGCCATTCCAATTCCTCTAGCTATTACTAGTACATTATTATTAACTTGCTTATCTAAATTTTTAAGACCAAAAACTCCATTCCAATATGGTCCTCTAATTGTTATTTCTCCACCTTCTTTTATATCTAATAATTTCTTTGTTTTAATTCCTCTTATTTCTATCATTATGGTTATTATATTTGTTTCAATATTTGATTCTAAAATAGAAATAGGAACATCAAAATAGACATTTTCATTTGTTCTTATAAATATAAAGCTTCCAGGTCTTACTAGATCAATAGCTAATTTATGTGGAGCTTTAAATTTAATTAAAAGAACATCATTTTGATAAAGAACCTTTTTTTCAACTAAACAATTATATGTTTTTCTTCCCTCTTTTGCCTTAGATCCATTATTTATAAATTCGTGATATATACATACCCCATTCCAATTTAAGCAATCACAAAAGCAGCTTCCTTGTAATTGAGAGCATAATATACATTCATTTGATTCTGCCAGATGGCAAGGACAAAACTCCGTTCCAGCATCTATACAATCAACAGCTTCTTTCATTATTTGAATCTCCCCACTAGATTTCTTACATATTAATAGATTATTTTCTATTTTTCATTTTGTTACACTATATTTTTATATAACAAAAAAAAGTAGAAGATAACTCTTCTACTTTTTAAAGATTATATTTTCAAATTCTTCTTTACTCATATTTATATTACTTATTAGTGGAAATTTACTTTTTTCTTGTTTTTCATCTTTTACTGAAATCTTTCCTAGTATATCTCCAGTTTCTACATCAGAACTTCTATTGAATACCTCTACTTCTACTATATCCTTTTCTTTATATCCATAAGTTATATCTTCTTCTTGTATTATATTTCCTAATCCCGCAAGATTTTCTCTTTGTAATATATCTTTATTAGATATTTCAGCAAAAGTATTTGTGCTTATGACATAATTAAAGATTTTTTCTGTTACATTCCATCTATCTACACAATTTAAAACAACAATAATGATATTTTTACCATTGTGATTAACAGATGAAACTAGGCATTTTCCTGCCCCTCCAGTATATCCAGTCTTTACCCCATTTGCACCCGGTATTCTATACAATATTTTATTTATATTTTGATAATCTCTTGTGAAATTATATTTATCTTTATATATAACTTTTTCTCCTACAATTTCTCTAAAAACATCATATTCCATTCCTTTAGCTGTTAAAATTGCTAAATCATATGCTGAAGAATAATGTTTTGCACTATCAAGTCCATGTGGTGATTCAAAATGTGAATCTATAATCCCTAAACTTCTTGCAAAATCATTCATTATATTAGAGAAATTTTCTACTGATCCGCCTATATCTTCCGCTATAGCAATAGCAGCATCATTACCAGATCTAAACATTAATCCAAATAATAATTCCCTCATTGTTATTTTTTCACCAGCTTTATATCCTACAGTTGAACCCCTAATAGATGAAGCATTTTTACTGATGGTTACTATTCTATCTAAATCTCCATAATTTATTGCTATAAGGGATGTCAAAATTTTAGTAGTACTGGCCATTGGGACAATTTCATATCCTTTTTGATTCCATAGTACTTGCCTACTTTCTGCATCTATAGCTATGGCATTTCTAGCAGATACCTTTAACGGAAGTTTGCTATCAACTTTATTTCCATCAATATCAATATAATCTTCCTCAAGCATTTCTACTGTCTCATCATCCATATCTACATCATCGTCAATAAATGCTTTTACTGAATAAATATTCCATTGTAATGTCAATAATACTAATAAAATAGTAAAAATAACTTTTTTTAAAACTTTCATAAAATCACCCTCTACATTAACCATCTATGAGTAGTTTGTTCTAAAAGTTATTTTTTAAACATTTTTTTGCTATTTTTTTATTTTTCATTATGGTAATTATTAGAATAGTTTAGAAAGGAGTGTGAAAATGGCTTTAATATTAACACTTTTAATTATTATGTTACTACTTATTTTTCCTATTCCAATGAAAACTAAAATTAGTTTTAACGAAGGTATATTCAAATTAAAAATATTTAACTTAAATATTTTTTCATCAAATAATGGTATTGAAAATAAATTATTAAAAAAACTTATTAATAAAACTAATATAGATTTTAAAAAAGAAACTACAATAAAATATAAAAATAAAAAAGCCATTAAGCCTTCTCCCCTTAAGCGCAAAAAAATTATAAAAAAAATATCTATACGAAAGTTATATTCTAATATTTCTTGTAATAAATTTAAACCTCTTATAAAAATAGATGGTGATTTAACTTTTGGTATTGATGATGCTGCATATTGCGCAATTCTTTATGGCTTGTTATGTAATATTCCTACTTTACTTAGATTAATATTAGAAAAAGCTTTTAAAGTTAACGATATAAAGCTTAATATTATCCCTAAATTCAATACTAATACTATATATTTTGGTATAACTAGTATATTTTACTTTAATGTTGCTAATATTATATATATATTATATTTAATGTATAAATCTTTTGAAATTGAGGAGGTGACTCCCGAATAGGGAGGTATATTATGTCAAATGAACATCCTGTTGAAAATTTAATGAAAAGTACTATGGAAAATCTAAAAGATATGATAGATGTTAATACTGTTATAGGTGAAGCTGTGGAAACACGTGATGGTAGTTACATTATACCAATATCAAAAGTAACATTCGGTTTTGCATCTGGTGGAAGTGAATTTGGAAACCAATGTAAGCCATCCCCTGATAAAGATGCTAAACATCCTTTTGGTGGTGGTTCTGGAGCTGGTGTCACAGTTAAACCTGTTGCATTTTTAGTTCTTAGAGATGATGCTGTAAGACTTCTTCCTGTTGATCAAAATAATACATATGATAGAATTGTAGATTCTGTTCCTCAAATTATTGATATGATTAAAGGCTGCTTTAATCATGACAAGAAGAAGGTACAAGATAAAAATCTTGATGTTGAAAATAATCCATGTGATTCTAACCAATGTGATGATAGTGACTCATCATCTAATAATTTATTCTAGAGTTTTTTAAGTAGATGCTTGAAAACCAGAACTTTCCATTTATTTTTAAGCAAATAACACCAAATAAGAATTGTTTATTCTTATTTGGTGTTATATTTCTAATCACATCTTGCAATTTATTATAAATCCAGTTAATATTTTTAAGATGTCTCTTTCGTGGCTACCTATTATATTTCCTTAATTATTTCATTCATAGCTTCTATTGTTTCTTCATCTTTTTCTGAATACAAATCTAAAGATGGCAACTCATTTAATTCTTTTAATCCAAATTGTCTTAAAAACTCTTCAGTTGTTCCAAATAAAATAGGTCTTCCTGGAACCTCCAACCTACCAACTTCTTTAATTAAATCTTTTTCTAATAATTTATGGATAGCACTTTCGGATTTTACTCCTCTTATCTCATCTATATCAACTCTTGTTATAGGTTGCTTATAGGCAATTATAGCTAAACTTTCTAAAGAAGCTTGTGATAAAGATTGTCTTTTATTTTTCTTTAATAATTTTTGTATATAATCGCTATTTTCGGCCTTTGTAACTAATTGATATTCTCCATTTATTGATATTAGTTTTATTCCTCTTTTTTCTTCTTCATAATCTAAAATCATTTCATTTAAAATATTTGATATTGTTTTAGGTGAAACTTCTATAGAATTACTTAAATCCTTAATAGTTAAAGGTTCTCCACTTACAAATAATAATGCTTCTATTGCAGATTTTATTTTAGGTTTTGATGAAACTTCTTCAAATTCATATTGCTCAACTTCAGTTTTACTCACCTATTTTTCTCCTTTCAATTAATATGTCATCAAAATTGTCATTTTGATAGGCTTTAATCATCCTAAGTTTTATAAGTTCAAGAAGTGCTAAAAATGTTACTACCGCTTCTAGCTTACATTCGCTCTCTCTTATTATATCTCTAAATTTTACGATTCTTTCCTCTTCAATATTACGTAACAGCTCGTCCATTTTATCTTCAATCTTATATTTATCTATATAAATTTTTCTTTGAATTACATTTTCCTTATTTTGCTTCATAAGGAAATTTTCTATTAATTTATTATAAATATTATAAAGATCAAGTAACGTAATATTCTTAAATATGTCTTCTTCTTTTTTATCACTTTTAATTTCTTCAATTATTTCTGGTTTCTTTGTATATATGTCTCCAGAATTTATGTACTTTTCTTTAAAGAATAATGCAGCACCTTTAATTTTCTTATATTCTATAAGCTTTTCCATAAGATTTTTTTCTATATCTTCTTCATTTTCTTCTGAAACTTTAATATTAGGTAATAGTTTTTTAGATTTTATTTCTATAAGAGTAGCCGCAACTACTATGAATTCAGATGTAATTTCTAAGTCCATAATTTTCATATCATCTAAATATTTTAAATATTGACTAGTGATTTTATATATTTCTACATTATAAATATCCATTTCATTTTTTTTAATTAAATGCAGCAGCAAGTCAAATGGACCTTCAAAATTTGCTACCTTTACTTTGGGCATTTCCATAAATATCATCCGCCTTTGATAACACTATATTCCTTCCAATATATAATATCAATTTTAATAGTAAAGAACAACCTTTGTTTTATTTTGCGATGCAAAATAGTGAAAAAATGAAAAATATCGGATATAAGTATCTCTACTTAATATCCGATATTTTGCCATATGTATTTAAAGATGCAATTACTTTATACTATACGCCTTTTCTAAACATGTTTTTCATATTGAACTTGAAGTTTTCAAATATTCCGCCAAGTTTTATATCTCTGTCTGAATATAATTCTACTTCCCCAATTTTTTCTTCTCCAAGATAAACTTCACATTTACCTACAATATCCCCTTGCTTATATTCCTTTTTAACTTCGTCAATTACTATTCTCTTTTCTAATTCTTCATTTGTTCCTTTTGGTACTATTGCTACTAAATCTTCCTTTGCCCTAGCAACCAAGAATTTATCAGTTTGTTTACTTAAATAAATGTTTTCTACATCTTCATCTTTTGATAAAAGCTTTTTACCTTCAAATTTAGAGAATCCATAATTTAAAAGCATTCCTGCATCCCTATTTCTTACTTTATATGTTGGTGCACCCATAATAACAGATAACATTCTAACACCATTTCTAGTAGCTGTTGCAGAAATACAATATTTTGCTTCTTCAGTATATCCTGTCTTTAATCCATCGCAACCTTCAAAAAATCTTACAAGCTTATTATGATTAACTAATTCTATAGGTGATTTTCTTCCTTCAGAAATAGTTTCCATATAAATTCCTGAATATTTTAATATTGTTGGATGCTTTAAAAGCTCCAATGACATTATTGATATATCTCTTGCAGTAGATAAATGACCTTCTATAGGTAAGCCATTACAATTTTTGAATGTTGTATTAACCATACCTAATTCTTGAGCCCTTTTATTCATCATTTCTACAAAAGCATCTTCTGTTCCGCCTAAATATTCAGCTAATGCTACAGCAGCATCATTACCAGATGCAATGGCAACACCTTTTATTAATTCTTCTACAGTTCTTATTTCTCCTGTATCTAGAAGCATTGTGCTTCCACCCATCTTTTTAGCATTTTCGCTACATGTTACCTTATCTTGTAATGTTATTTTTCCACTATCTACAGCTTCCATAGTTAAAAGCATAGTCATTATTTTAGTTACAGATGCTGGTGCAAATTTTTCATCGATGTTTTTCTCATAAAGAATTTTCCCACTTTTTGGCTCTATTAATAATGCTGATTTGGCATCTACATTTATTCCTTCATCACTAAAAACCTCTGTAGTCCATTCTTCATAAGTTTCTATTGAAGTATCATATGGTTCTACATCTGCTTTTACTGGTACTACAGATATAGATAATAAGCTTAAAACAATTGCGACAACTTTATTCATAAATTTTTTATTCATCATATTGCCTCCCTTCAAAGCTTATTATTACCAATAAAAATAAAAATATGATAAAAAGAACTAAATTCTTATTATCATATTTTTTTATTTATTCTACAATATCGTATATTAAAGGAATTTCCTTATCTAGAGAGTTAGATATAATCATGTTCTTAATTATATCATTCTTAGCTTTTTCTATATTACTTTCATCGTTACTATGAATATAAGCCAGTATATCCCCCTCTTTGACTACTTCTCCTCTTTTTTTATTTAAAACTATACCTACAGATAGATCTATTATACTTTCTTTTGTTTCTCTTCCTGCTCCAAGTTCCATTGCAATTAAACCAAAGGCTTCTGCATTTATTTTTGAAATCACACCACTTTGAGCAGCTTTTACTTCAACTACATATTTTGCTTTAGGGAATTTATCAGTATCATCTATAAGACTTGCATCCCCACCTTGGGCTTTTACAAATTCCTTAAGCTTTTCTAGTCCTTTACCATTATTAATATTTTCTAATAATAATGCCTTGCCTTCTTCGAAGTTTCTTGCTGTCTTTCCACAAACAAGCATATAACTACCTAAAGTTAATGTTAATTCTAATAAATCTTTAGGTCCATTTCCTTTTAATAATTCTATAGCTTCTTTAACTTCAAGAGAATTACCTATTGCATATCCTAAAGGTTGATCCATATCAGAAATTACACCTATAGTTTTTCTTCCTACTGAACTTCCTATATCAACCATTTCTCTTGCTAGAGCCTTAGCATCTTCGGGAGTTTTCATAAATGCTCCATCTCCAACTTTTACATCTAATACTATAGCATCTGCTCCTGAAGCAATTTTCTTACTCATTATACTTGATGCTATTAATGACATATTATCTACTGTTGCTGTAACATCTCTAAGAGCATATATTTTCTTATCAGCTGGAGCAATGTTACCTGTTTGACCAGTTAATGCTATTCCTATTGCATTTGAATTATTTATAAATGTTTCTTCAGAAAGTTCTACTGAAAATCCATTAAATGCTTCTAATTTATCAATAGTTCCACCAGTGTGACCTAATCCTCTACCAGACATTTTAGCAACTGGAACTCCAAGTGATGCAACTAGCGGTGTTAAACAAATACTAGTCTTATCTCCAACTCCACCAGTAGAATGCTTATCTACTTTTACTCCATTTATTGAAGATAAATCAATCTTATCTCCTGAATTAACCATTGCCATAGTTAAATCTGCAGTTTCTCTTTTATTCATCTTGTTAAAAAATATAGCCATAAGTAATGCTGATGCTTGATAGTCTGGCACTTCTCCCTTTGTAAATCCATTTACAAAGAACTCAATTTCTTCTGTAGATAATTCTAGCCCTTTTCTTTTTTTTAATATAATGTCATACATTCTCATAAGAACATGACCTCCTACTTTAGTATATTATTTTTAAGTTTTTTATCTATTTTATTTGCTATATTGCAATAACCAGTTTACTTTTCTAAATTTTTAGTAGCTCTTTATATTCATTATTTTATTCAATATTCTTAATTTATCTTATTTCTAAAATTATAAGATACAATATTAAGTATCCCCTATTATTATGCTCTAGGATGTGAGTTTTTATATACAATATTTATTTTATCATTATTAATTATTTCATAATATGTGTCCATATAAGTTAGAACTTGATTTCCTAAAAGCTTTTGTACAGCTCTTACATTAGCTCCATTTTGTAATAAATGTACCGCAAAAGAGTGTCTAAAAGTATTTAAATTAACTTCTTTTTTAATTCCTGCTTTATGAGAATATTCTTTTACTATTCTCCATACACCTTGTCTTGTTAAATGATTTCCATTTAAATTAACAAATAGTGTATCAACTCCTGCAGATGCAACTTGATCTCTTATTTTTAAATATTCCTTCAAAGCTTCTGTTGCACTTCTTCCAATTGGAATGAGCCTCTCATAATTTTTATTATCATGACATTTTACAAAGTTTAACTCTAAGTTAACATCATAAACATTTAATCCAATTATCTCTGAAACCTTCATTCCAGTAGCATACATAAGCTCTAATAAAGCATTATCCCTTACTCCCTTATTGCAGTCCTTATCTACTATTTTAATTATTCTGTCTACCTCATCTATAGTTAATATCTCAGGTAACTTTTTAGTTGTAGTAGTGTTCTTATAGTATATCTTAGGTATTTCACTTACAACTTTTTGATCTTTTAGATAATTATAAAAACTTCTAAGACTTATAACAATTCTGTTTATTGATCTTTCAGACTTACCTTGGCTAAGCAAGTATTGTATATAACCAAGTACTGATACATTATCCGTTTCATCAATACTCATATTTTTACTTTTTAAATACTTAACATATAAGTTTACGTCAGTTACATAGGCATAAACAGTGTTTTCACTTTTATGACTTTTTAATAAAGCTTCCTTATAATTATTCACAATTTCTTTCATAATTCTCCCCTATCCTAATACATTATTAATTCGACAAAAAAATTCTTATTCCTTCTTTATTTTCATTGGATTAGGTTAATTTATAAACTTTCGTTACTACCATTCTTATTAACCCTGGGCTCATATAGCACTCAATTATAACCCCTATGGCAAATAGGATAACAAAGAAACTTAATTTCATTACTAGTCCATTTAACATCAACTTACTACTTCCAATTCCATTAAAAAACTTTTCTTTTAACTTCACTGAAGATAACTCTAAAGAAATAATACTTATACCTATAAAAAAAGGTATATAAAATATGTTTTGTGGAACTGTCGATGTTAGAGCAATCCAAATACCTTTTCCATCAAATGTAGTTAATAAAAAACTAAAGGTATAACCTAAAGTAAATCCCTTTATTAGGTCTATTATTAAAATTATCGGCGCTCCAAAGACAGTAAATCCTAGTGCTATTATAAGTAATATGATTATTATATTATTTTTTATTATGCTTATAAGCAATTCATTTGTTTTTACCTCTTCAACATTTATACTTTTAATGAATCCTGTAAAGTAATCAGCTAAATCCTTTGCATCTACTCCATCCATATATTTTATGGTATATGAACCTAGTAATATACCTACAAAGAAAAAAGTTAGTACAAGTAAATAGAATATTTTATTTTCTCTAAAGTTTGAATTCAACTTTTCTATTAAATTCATATTATTCCTCCTCCATAGTTGCTATAGAACATAATATGTTTAAAGTTTCCTTATTATTCATAATTGAATATATGTAAAATATTTTTTTATTAAAAAAATAAAAAAATGGAGTGAAGCTATAAAAATAGCTTTTCTCCATTTATTTTTATCATAATAAAATTTATAAGTATGAAAGTACACTTATAGTTTTACCATCAATTATTTCACCCTTTTTTATCATTTCTTTAAGATCATTTATATTTAATACTTTTACACTTGTAAACTCATCCTCATCTTCATTTTTTTCTCCTAAAGATAAATTCCAAGCTTTATATAAATGTATAATTTCATCACAAAATCCAGGTGCCGTTGCAATAGATCCTAAATATTCTATTTCTTTTGCAACATATCCAGTTTCCTCTTGAAGCTCTCTTTTTGCACAATCCATTGGATCTTCTTTTTTATTAAGTTTACCTGCTGGTATTTCTAATAATGTTTTATTTAATGGTAATCTAAATTGTTCTACTAATATTATATTTTCTGAATCTAAAAATGCTATAACTGCACAAGCTCCTGGATGTTTTATAACATCTCTATTGGCATTTTTTCCATTAGGTAATTTTACATCAATGTTTACAAAATCCATAAAATTTCCTTTATGAATTAACTTTTCATTTAATATTTCTTCATTTAAATTCATTATATTTCTCCTTATAAATCAATACACTTTTTTAACTTTGTTATACCATATTAAATTTAAACTATATTATAAATATTATATCATAACTTTTAATATATAGATTCAACAATTACCTTATTTGCTTTAAACTTAAAATCAATTATTTCATGCTATTCTTTATTAATCTGAACAAATTAAGTAAATATTTTTAACGAAAAAGAGATGTATTCATTATAAAACACATCTCTTCTTACATACCTTCTTTATAATTTAATAAATTATTTAATTTCTTATTTAAATTTTGAATCTCTCAATCTCAGATATAAGATAATAGTCAACTTACTTCTCTTAATAAATCTAAAAATAAATACACTTCCTAATCAACTAGAATAAACCCAACTGATAGAAAGTGTTCTATATACTTAACTTAATATTTATTTATTGGTATCAAATACACTTTGTTGCTATAAACAACATAGATTTGACTTTTTCAAATTACTTGTTCAACAGTCATTTTACTAATTTTCTTCTGCTATTAGCTAACTTTATTCTTTAATCTTAATTTATCAGCTATTATAGCAATAAATTCTGAATTGGTAGGAAACTTTTAATGAACCTACAACTACATAAAGCCTGTAAAATAGCCATTTCCACGTTTTATTTTTCACTTTTTTCTTCTACTCGCTCCAACAGTTTGTTGGCCTACAAAAAAAGTATTTGTTGGTATAATAATATAATAGCGGATTAAAAAAGTCAAATGTTGGTAGGCTTATTTTTGATTTGATTTCTCATTTGTGTTATGATTTAAAATTAAGCTGTCCTATAACGTACAGGACGCACCAACCTATCACCTCTGTCTCCTCTTAAATATCGCATCTCGATTGTTTCTCTACGTATTCCATATAAATTGCTTAATTCAGTTAATGTATATGTAGATCCATCTACTTCAACATAAATAGTATTTTTCTTGTTATTGGCTTGTTCTTGTATAGTAGCCCATCTACAGTTACTAGGCTCATAATTTCCATATGGATCTATTCTATCTATAGATAAAGATTCAGCATATCCATTCTCCATCGACCATCTATAAAATTCCGAAAAATCTTTTAACCATTCATCACACACCTTTATACCTTTTGCTCCATAATTGTAAAAATCTTTATTATTAGTATTATAACAACGCTGTCTCATAGTAACCCAAATAGCATATAGTTTTGTTCCTGATTGTCCATGGGTCTTCATAACATCACTCCTAATATTGTTGATGTTATATATTATGTTAAGTATATTATTAGGTCTACTAACTAAGCGTATCTACATTGTATGTTCATTTGTAGGTACAAAATCTATAATTTACAAGACTTGCATATACGATGTATCTGCATTTGCACATACAAAATGAAAGTTTCTATCAATTATCTTTATATTAAAAATTTATTGTGTAATAATTTACTACGTCCTATACAAATAATCATATAATTGTTTTATAATAATAATAAATACTAAATATATGAGGTGACTATATGGATTTTGATATAGAAAAATATTCATCTATGGGACACAATGATTATTGGAAATATGTCCTTGAAGAAGAATTGAAATTAATTAAAGAGTTAAGAGCTAAAGGTGCAACTGATGAAGATTTAATTAAAAATGAAGATATTAGTAAAGAAGCTTTATGTAAATCAAACGTTAAACCTAGTTATCTAATTCCAACATCAGAAGGACAACTTCTAGGAGATGACTGGGATTATCATATTCCTAATGATGGCAAATGGGAATTTGAAAATGGAATTCCTTTCCTTGATAATGGTTATAAAAGAGATTCTTTAGCAGTAGCTCTTATAACTAATATGGGATTAAAACGCTTATTAGAAATTCTTCCTGATGAAAGCAAAAGAGAACTTAAGAAATTACTAGAGTAATACTTATATTCAACTGTTAAGTCTTAAATAAATATAAAAGAAGTTAGATTATGAGCAATAATTCTAAATTAATATATAATGGTAATTATATAAAAATAGAGTTTCCTGAAATACGTAAGAGTAAATTTACTAAAGATTTCTCTTGGGGATTCTATTGTACTGAAATACAAGAAAAAGCAGAAAAATGGGCTAGCAAATATAATACTCCAGTTGTTAATATCTATGAACTTAAAAATATTGAATCTTTAAAAATAAAAGAGTTCAAGGATTACGGTGATGAATGGCTAGATTTTGTAGTAAGTTGTCGTAGTGGTAGGACTCATGAGTATGATGTAGTTATTGGTCCTATGGCCGATGATACTATATATGATTATATAGAAGCCTACATTCATGGCCAAATGAATAAGGAATACTTCTTTGAATTAATGAAGTTTAAGTACCATACTCATCAAATAAGCTTTCACACTATCAAAGCTTTAGATTGCATTTACTTTATTGAAAGCTATGAAATTAATTAGAATAGCATGATAAATATTTATACTAGAATTTATCATATTTTAGATAAATATTAATCAATAGTCTTTTTATTTTGTATATTTTACATTTATATACAATTCTAACAGATATAGATTAATATATACAACGTAGCTATATTTTCAAACTAGAGAAATAATATATATTTTTAATTTAGTACAACAACGAGGTTGTCAAAATGATAACCTCGCCCTATTATTCATTCATAATTTTATAAATGTATTATTAACAAGAGTGACTTTATAATCATTCTAATCCCTTCTCCAAATACTTTCTTATCTTCTTATAAAACTTATATCCCATAATACTTCCATACTGATTTAATCCAAATTTCAAATATTTTATTATTAAATTCTTCAATGGTAACATCTGATTGTCCATTTTCAATATCCATTTCTATACTAATTAATTTACGAAAAATATCTCTTGTACTTACATAGAATTCATCATACCCATTAATTTTATAATACTCATTTTCATCAAAATAAATATCAAACACTCTTTCAACATCTTCTTTCTTATAATAATTCTTTTCTATATCCTTCCTATATACAGTAACCTTTGGTATTAACCTTAGCATAAATTCTAACTTCATAGTATCAATATTCATCTTCAATCTACTCCTTCTACTTTTTATTGATTAATTTTTACAACAGCTTATATCATGAAGCTTTATATAATTCTGATCCTTGTACAGCATAGTTACTAAATAAATGAACTGTAGCATTAGTTCTTAATATTCTTGCACGCCCAATAGCTTGGATTAATTCTGATTCTATTAGGTAAAACTGTATTTCCTGTAATAAGTTATCTGTCTCAGTAACAGAAGCATTATTATAAGTGCTAAATGAAAATTCAAATCCGTTTCTTCTTACATTACAATATTTAATCCCTTGTTCTATAACTACATTATCTTTTATAGCTGCTGCTAATAAAAAATACATTCTTTCATCCACATGAGGTGTACCTGCGACTATTAAATCTTGACCTTTATATGCATCTAAGCCACTACATGATCCGAAATGAGCTATTGGATTAAATCCTTCTCTTTTAAAACGTTCCTTATATTTAGCAAATGTTATTACATTATCAATTCCTGGTGCCTCACTTCTTATTTGCTTTACTGCCTTCTCAAAGTTTTTTCTTATGTCTGTTCTAGAAAAGCTCTTGTAATGTAATATCAACTTTCCTCTTGTCTCAACATTGCCTAAGTCTATGAATTTAATATCTCTATCAGTCAATAAATTTCTATAGACAGTTTCATTAGCAGTTGCTGACAAAACAATACATTTTTTATTAGGTAACTTTCCTATGCTCATTCCTAAAACTTCTCTGTTAGTATTAGCTGTTAGTATTCTAGTCTTCAATAATTCCTTTAAATTTATATCTATAGAATTCTTACCAACTTCAATCATTGCATTAATTTCGCTATCCTTGATAAAGAAAGCTGGTATATTAAAAACTTGACCTGGTTTTTTAATAGCCTCAATAACTTTTTCTTTAATAGTAAAAAGTTGCCCCTTAGTTGTTTCCGCATTAGTTATACTTGCCAAATTAATTAACGCATCTAAAGTAGCAGGTTTTATCTCAATCGTTTCTATAAGTGAACTTAATACAATATCTTCATCTATAATATATGTTTCAATATTTCTATTATCTAATTCCAACATTCTTTTATGTGTACAAAATACTGTATTATTCGCAGTTCTGCATTTATTAATTGCCTCAAGATATTTGTTTATATTTTCTATTTCTATTTGTGCCTCAGATTTATTGCTTGATTCCTGCTCTATATTTGCAATTAATGTATTAAGATATTTTTGCAAGTACATCCTCGCTTGCTTGTATGCACCTATTGACTGTAATCTTCTAAACTCTTTGTAAACATCTTTATCCATTAATTCAAGTTCTTTAATATGAATAGAATTTTCTATGTTTAATCTTTCTACTATATCAGTTCCTAGTCTATGATTTGGGTATGAAATGCATAAGTTGTTATAATTATTTAGATTCATTAGTGCAGTAGTTTTCCCTATACCTGTTACCCCTTTTATAACATATACATTTCTATTTGATGCTGAATATGCTTCCAGAATAACCTGCTGTAACCTAACTTCTGCCTCCTCTAAGGTTATAGTTTCTATGTCTTCAACTTTTCTTATAGATCCTCTTTTATTATCTATAGAATGTAACATATTAATTCCTATATTAGGACACCATTTATAGTATGGACAAAAATATGCACATCTCTCAGGTAAATATCCATATGAAGAACAGCTTTTTATCGTATTTATCTTATTGTACTTATCTTCATATTGATTGTTATTATTAATAGCTGATATCATCCTAGTTTCAGCCCCCTCAACATTCCACATATTGCATGCTATACCAAATATCTCGTTGTGATAGCACCATCTACTTCCATTAATAAAATCTGCCCATAATTCACAATTATTCTCTAAATCTGAAAAATTAAACTTTCTAACTAATCTATCATACTTTACTTTTTTAGATTGAATACTTATCTTCGTAAAACGTTTTTTACCATCACTAGCCATTGTTATTTTATAAGCACTCTCTTTTTCAATATTAAAATTAAATAGTATCTTTTTAGGCATACTTACCGCACTGTCTATAGTATATATAATAGAGTTTGCGTTAGTTATTCCATTTTCGTTATCTTCTATTAATCTGATATCCGGAAATCCATTAATAATATTAATCCCTATCGAACTACAATAGTTCTTAATTATCTTGCTATCATTAGGATTATCATTCTTCTCTTTAATGTACCCTATCATCGCTTGAATTAACTTATATGGATTTATTCTATAATCAAACTTAACTAATTCACATTTTTTATTAGTTCCATGAAACAATCTACTTAAATCCTTACAAGCTCTATCTCCTTCTGGCATTATATTCATAAGTGCCATCTGTATAGAATTTCTTATTCTAACGTCATAAACTGGCTCAGGCGTTAAAAATACAAGCCTAAATTTAGGTTTTTCATTTGTGCTACTAAAGCTTTCATAATAAAAAGTAGGTGCAATTCCTAGTCTTTCAAACCTATCGTAAGCGACTTCAGGAGTTAACATTCCATATTTGTTTATGCTCCTCTCATCATTATCAACATCTATACAAAAAACCTGTTGACTTTCCCAATTCAAATTCTTATTTCCATTAAGTGCAGCTGCCTTAAAACTTCTTCCTTCTTCTATGGCTTTAACTAATTCCTTAACTGTGACTTCTTTTTTTAATGATCCTATTCTTTTTTGAATTGCAGCTGTCTCAGATTTACTTGGTTTTTTATCATGTTTTTCTGTATCTATATTAAGTGTTACTAATCTATCTTCACTTTTGATACACTCTATACCTATAAAATCCTCTTCAATCTCATTAATAATCCCTAAACATATATTCATATTGTTTTGTATCTGTATGTTTAAATTTTCATATTCAACTCTTCCAAAGCTTTGTATGCTTTCTCTTCTTCTGGTTTCTTCAGGAGTTTCTAACTTTTTTAATTCTCCTTTAATCCAATTTATATCAATACTACCTATTCTTATGCTCATTAATTTAATTCCTTTCTTATATTATTTTTACGATTTTCTAATAAATTAACTGTATCTTCAATAATTAACCTATACATAAACTCTCTAAATTCACTGCTAAGTGTAACTCCTTTAGAGAGACAATATTTCATAATCTGTTCTCTTTCTTCTTTACTTAATCTAATTTGTACTTTTGTATCCTTAATCATTAATAACATTCCTTCCATAATTCATAAGACTCTAATTCACTTTGTTGTATATATTCTGTTTCTATAACTAACTTCTCAATATACTTTATTTCTTCAAAATAATTTTGTAGTTCTCTCTCTATTAACTTTTGTTCTTCCTGTATCTTCAATACCTCTTCCATCATTTCTACTAATTCCATTTCATTTATCCTCCTGTTTATTTTGTCAGTACATTATTATTAAATTTTTTAATCAGAAATAAATTTCCACTTGTGATTGTACTCCTCTTCCTCGGGCTCACCGTTTATCACCAGTACTCTTTATCTCTAATACAAAATTTTTCTTGTAAAAGTTTTAAATTGATGTTAAAATCACTTATACTCATTTAAGATTTCAGTTCCTGATCTACTCCGTATCCTGCTACTCAGCTTTCTATGTGTTCTTATAGCCGTACTACGAAACCTTATATTATATATTATGTTAACCTCTTGAAGTGGACTCCTATATATCAAAAAAAAATGAAATTTTTCTAGAGGTACTATTTCTTATTAAGTATTTCATATCTATAAAAAAATAGCCCCATATACCTTGACTTCGTATCAAAGTATCTAGAACTATTCTCTAAGTAATTTACTATATATTACTTTGTTATATACACATCATATAATCAAGAAATCCCTATTTCTATACATAATCTATATGTAACTCCCTATTTTCAATGATTTTATCTAACACTAGCACCTGAAACTACTATTCTTCTCCGTTTCAAAGAATCCAGTCCCTTCGGGCTTACTTTTCTAAATCTATCTATATATTAAATCCATTCGGCTCAAAACTAATATAATTACGTTTCCTTCAACTTGAAGGTAACGTCTAATTATACCTTATCCCTTTTCTCCAAAACAAAAACAGATACTTAATTACGTATCTGCTTCTTCAATATATAAATTTTATATTGTTTTTAAAGGCTTACACATTGTAACTTTACTTGCTCTAATACATTCTCAATAACTATCTTACTCTTATATTTCTTTAATAACCCCTTTACTACACTTCTCATTTTGACCTTATCCTGTGCTTTTTCTTACTAATATATCTGTAAATATTGAAAAAATTATAAAGTACATATGACGTACAATATAGAAATTAACAACCTAATTCATATTATTGTTCTAAAAGGGTGTCGTGTTTTACGACCCCCTTTCTATTATCATTGATACCATTACCCTTACATTAAAATATTACAATTTTACCAGTATCACTTCATTAGGTATCATTGTGCTGCTTATAAATTATATAATAAGTGTAGTTCTCTCGCAAATTTACATATTTAAAAAAATTAATATTTATAAATACTGATTAATTCAGCTAATCAGCAAAAGTTATTTAGAAATACAGATAAACACGGAATGACCAACACTAACTTGACGTTTATATAATTCTCCTTTACCCTTTATAAATATTATCATTAAGAAATCCTCCAAAAGAACTAGCCTGCTCTGTATATTTTCTAATACTTTAAATCATCTAAAATGAAAATACTTAATGTTCTTTTTATTGTAATAGCAACTTCTACATCTTCGCTTCTAACTTATCCTTTCTCCATTTCCAATTAGGCATATGAACACTCATATATTCCCAAAACTCCTTACTATGATTAGGGTATTTTAAATGGGCTAACTCATGAAGTATCACATACTCAATACAATATCTAGGCTTCTTAATTAGCTCTAAATTTAGATTAATGTTTCTACTTTCCACATTACAACTACCCCATCTTGTTTTCATAGTCAGTACTCTAATGCTTTTTATCTCTTCTTTAACTACCTCTTCATACTGATTAACTAATTCTTTAAACTTATTTTCAGCCTTACTCATATACCATTTCTTTAGAAGTTCTTCTTTTCTCTTTAAGTTATCTTTATCTTTAACATAAATCTCTATATAACCTCTATATAGCCTTACACCTTCTTCTTGAGATTGAATTACCTTTAATCTATAGTTTTTTCCTAGATACTTAAAACTTTCTCCACTTACCATTTCTTTAATTTCTGGTTTTTCATAATTTTCATCAAAGTGTTTTAATTGATTTTCTATCCATTCTTTTTTATTATCAAAAACTCTTTCAATATACTCATTTGTAGCAGCTTCTGGAACTGTTAAGTGTATTGTTCCATCTCTTTTTACTTTTAATGTTACATTCTTTACTTTCTTCTTATGAATTTGTATATTTTCTTTCATAATATTTCTCCTATATGATCTTTAACCATAATTTAAAGCTCACATATTTTCTATGTAAGCTTTAATATTTATTTATCTTCCGTATTTTCTAATTGATATTGTTATTGCTTTTTCTAGTATTTTATCTGTATCTAAAGATAATCCATATTCATCTTCTAAGTCCCATAGTCTCTCTTCTAAGTCTTGACTTATTTTATTATGAATATCCATATTGGTAATCCAATCTGGTTTTGCTGCATATCCTTTTATTATTTCATCAAATTCTAATGAAGTATTTGCTACAATATATTCTGATTCTTCTTCACTTATTTTAGATGAAATTGACTCATATATATCTTCTTTGATATTATCGTATATTACTTGAGCTGATTTATTATTAGAAATAGGTCCTGGATATACCTCTTCTACTGATCCATTTCTAACATCATTCATTACATCATTCATACTATTTAAGTATTCTTCTTCTGATATTCTTTTCTTTCTGTATTCTTCTAGTATTCTATTAATTCTATCCTTTAAATTTTCATAATAAGCAGGATTCTCATCATACTTCATAGTAATAACTTTATCTAATGCATTTCTTATTGTATCAGCTTTAGCTCTTTTACCTTCTACTCTTTGAATCTCTTCATCGAAGTTTTTATCATCAAATATATTAACTAATTTAGTAAGTCTATTTACTTCATTTGCACTTATATAAGTATCTAAAAGTTTTTGCATTTGCTCCTCATATTCACCAAAATCAACTTCTTCATGGTATCTTAATCTTACACTTTTTCTTAGATTACTAAAGAATTTAAGTTCTTTTTTATAGTTCTCTAATTCATTTTTTGATAACAAATCTAAGATTCCTTGGGAAGCTAAACATATATTTAGGGTTTTAGCATAATTCTTTAATCTTTCATAAAAATCTAATCTTTTACTTTCATCAGCAAGATAGACTTCATACTCTTCCTTATCATTTTTATTCTTAATAGAGTTAAACAAATCCTTTAAATATGAATAATTTGATTTTAACTCATCTAACTGCTTCTTTATATCTATAACTACACCTTTAATGTCTTCTTCATCAAAACCTTCTAGTGAACTATATGAAGTTAAAGCTTTATCAAGATTTCCTAAAAGCCCCCTATAATCAATTATATATCCATAGTCTTTTCCTTCATATAATCTATTAACTCTTGCTATAGCTTGCAATAGTTTATGCTCTTTTAATTCCTTATCTACATATAATCCAATTGCAGCTGGCGCATCAAATCCTGTTAATAGTTTATCTACTACTATCAAAATTTCTACATCTTCACCATCGCAAAACTCTTCTTTTATTTTAGTTTCATAGTCATCTAAATTACCATATTCTCTGACTATTCTTTCTAATTCCTTTTGAACTAAAAGCTTATTTTCATCATGTATATCATCATTACCTTCTCTGTTATCTGCTGATGATATTACAAAAGCTGTTTTTACATCTCCATATTGTTCAAATATTTGATGATACCTTATAGCCTCAAACTTGGATGACGTTGCAAGCATTGCTTTAAACCCTGTTCCTTGCCATGTATTTTTATAATGCTCATTAATATCTAAAGCTATCATTTCAAGTCTTCTTTCACTAGATGCAACCTTTTGGAACCTTCCCCATTTTTGCTTTAAATCTTCCTTTTGCTCCTCATTAAGGTTTCTTGATATCATTTCAAATTTTCTTTCAAGTCCTGCTTCATCATTAATCCATTGATCAACTAATCTTCCTTCATACAATAAAGGTAATACAGCTTTATCATCTACAGCTTGATTTATAGTATATCTATGAATTTCCTTACCAAACTGAGTGAATGAATTCTTCTCCTTCTTCATAAGTGGTGTTCCTGTAAATCCAATATAACATCCACTTGGGAATACTTTTCTCATTTTAGCATGCAATTGTCCGTTTTGTGTTCTATGTGATTCATCTACAAGAACAAATATATTAGAATCATCTATATTTGAACCTATATTAAATACCTTATCAAATTTGTTGATTATAGTAGTAATTATCTTACTTTGTTTACTTTTAAGCTGATTATTTAAATGATTTCCGCTAGATGCTTGTACTATATCATCAGCAAATCCACTATGTGCAAATGTCTTCTTAATTTGAGAATCTAACTCTTTTCTATCAGTAACTATAATTATCTTCGCATTACTTATCCTTCTTCTCAAGGCTCTCGCAAGCATAACCATGGTTAATGATTTGCCACTACCTTGAGTATGCCATATAAGTCCACCATTTCTTATCCCTGAGTTATCAAAAGTATCTATTCTCTCTAATGTTCTTTTGATACCAAAGTATTGTTGATATCTAGCCACTTTCTTAATATTGTTATCAAACAAAATAAATTCTCTTATAATTTCAAGAACTCTATCCAAATTTAATAATGAAATTATACTTCTATCCAACTCGGTAGCTAATCTTCCCTTGACATAATTTTCAATATTTAGTTCCTCTTCTTCCTTCCATACAGCCCAGAACTTAGCTGGTGTTCCTGTAGTAGCATATCTACTTTCTCTAGTATTTCCTGCTAAAACCAATTGAACATATTTAAATAGATGTGGTATGTTTTCTTTCTTTTGATTACCAATCATTTGTGATATACCTTGCTTTAATGAAACTGAACTTGCCTTTAATTCAATAACACAAAAAGGAATCCCATTAACAAATAAAACTATATCAGGTCTTCTAGTTTTTTCTTTACTAGATAAGTCTTGTTTTTCAACTACGAATTCTTGTGTAAAATGAAAGTCGTTATTTTTAGGATTTTCCCAATCAATATACTTTAAAGAAAAAGATTGCTTACTCCCATCTTCTAAAAACTCTTCTAAGCTTTTAGTCATAACTAGTTCATCATATATCTTTTCATTAACCTTAATTAATCCTTCAGTTAATGGCATGTCTAAAGATTCAATAGCTTTATTTATATTATTCTTAGAAAACTTTCTTTCAGTTCCCTTATATTCAAAGCTATTAATATCCATCAACTTTTTTCTTGTTATATCTTTTAATACAACCTCCTTAAGTCTGATCTCTCTAAGAACTTCACATTCTTCTGGTGATATGTATTTATAACCTAAATTCTTAAGTAATTCTACAACGTTATTTTGATCATATTCCTCCAAATATAGATTTTTCATCCCTCTTCCCCCTGGTTTTTGCAATATACTTTAATTATACAAAATAAAAGGTAGAGATTAAACACCTCTACCACTAAAATTATATACTATCTAAGTAAATTCCTACTTCATTAGGAGTTTCTACTTGAAAGCTAAATCCCTTAATTCCTTTTTCTTGTAATTTAATATGATTAACTAAATCAATCTTATTTAAATAATTTTTAATAGGTACTAATCTACCATATTTAGATTTCTCTTTAAATCCATCCTCTGAAACATTGAACTCGATATCATTAATAGTTTCATTAAACTTTAAAATAGCTCTAACTCTACATTTTAAAAATATAGCACTATAGGGTGCTCCAGTATAAATAAATACTTCATCACCTTCTGTAATATTTAAATTAGTTCCATAATCAACAAAACCATTCTTTAAAAAACTACCTAGTATATCATACTTACCTAAATTACATGGAAACAACCATTTCTTCACCTATAACTCATCTCCCCAATTATAACTTTATACTTTAACTCTAACTTCTCCAGTTAATAATCTTTGCATTAAACCTTTCTTTTGAAGCTTCAATGATTCTAGTTCTTTTTCTAATAATTCAATTTCTTTGTCTGATAGAGTTAATACTTCTGATATTTTTCTTTGCTCTTCTAAACATGGCAAATACAACTTAATTTTAGAAAATTCAGACCATCTAAGACTTCCTCGTCTGTCAACTGAAGCTGTCATTCTTGATTTATATATTGATATATATCTATCCGTTTTTAATAAATAAAATAAATAATCTATATCAACTAATGTAGTATCAACTCTAAAAACTGTATACATTGGACTTACTAAACCAACCTCACATATCCTTTGAACCCCAATAGATCCCTCTTCAATATGATTAGTCGCATAAGCAAAATCATTTCTCCAAACCTTTTTATACTTGGATATATCATCACTAAACATTTTTTTACCAAAATACTTTAATGATTCTACTAATCCATCATACTTAGTGCACGATAATACTGTAAGATCGCTATTATCTTTATTTAATTCACTAATTGAAATTGCAAATTCACCAATCCCCATAGTTTTCCACTCTTTATTAAATTCTTTAAATCTAACTTCTCCACTTAAAAATCTTTGCATTAATCCTTTTTTAAACTCTTTTTTCTTTTCTATAAGCTGTTCTTGTTTTTCTACTAAATCTTCTGCCTCCTTTATTAAATTTACTATTTTATTTTGTTCTTTTAAGCTAGGTAAAGGAATATCAAAAGTATTTAAAGCATCTAAATCTACCCCTGTCTGGCCAGAAGACCTTCTTGACAATTTATCTATTAACTTAAATAATGAGTCTATTTGTAAATAGTAATAAATATAATCTTTACTAACTTTGTCCTCATCAGGTATTGCTTTCATCAAGGCTACATTATATGCTCCTTTTATGCCTCTTAGTATTTGAAATATTGGCGGACCATATCTTCCTATCATGACATCTGTTTCATCACAAAATTTTCTTGCTAAATTTTCAGGTATAAATGTAATATAATTATCACTTTTATAATCTCTTATTTGTATTAATCTTACATAACCTTCTTCATTCACAGATTTAAACTCTGATTTAGGCGGTTGAGCTCCACCTTCAAACTTTACTATATCGCCTATTTTAAGACCTTCCCAGTCTTTAGGTATTAATTTTCCATTATATTCTTTATAATTTTCTCGTAACTTAGTCATTTCATTGCTCCTTAAGTACCTTAAAACTATTAAATTTCTAATTCAGTTAAATATTGATTAAATTTTCCTTTTATAATTGTTAATTCGCTTTCTAATTTCAATATTTCATTTCTGACTGATTTTAAGTCAATGTATTCCTCTTCTTCAAAGGTATCAATATACCTAGGAATATTTAAATTAAAATCATTTTCTTTAATCTCTTCTAAACTAGCAATATGACAATACTTTTCTACTTCTTTTCTATTATGATAAGTTTCTAATATCTTCTCAATATCTCCATCTCTTAATATATTCTGATTTTTACCTTTTTCATAATCCTTACTAGCATCAATAAACACTACATTATTATCAACTTTATTCTTTTTAAAAATTAATATACAAGCGGGGATTCCTGTTCCAAAAAATAAGTTTTCTGGTAAGCCAACTACTGCATCCAACCAATTGTTTTCTATTATTTGTTTTCTTATTTTTCCTTCACTTGCGGCCCTAAATAGTACTCCATGAGGAAGTATTATTCCTGCTGTTCCATTTTCATTTAATGAAGCTATCATATGAGATATAAATGCATAATCACCTTTTGACTTTGGAGGTAATCCCATTTCAAATCTTCCATACTTATCATCTTTTAAATCTTCTGCTCCCCATTTATCTAATGAGAAAGGTGGATTTGATACAATCTTATCAAACTTCATTAATCTTTCATTTTCTAAATGAAGTGGGTTCCTTAAAGTATCGCCCCATTCTATAACTGCATCATTTATTTCATGTAAAAACATATTCATTTTAGCTAAAGATTGTGTTTGGCCATTTCTTTCTTGACCATATAATCTAAAGTTTTGCGTTCCTACTTCTTTAGCAGCCTTTATAAGTAATGATCCTGATCCACATGTTGGGTCATATATTCTATCTCCATCTTTAGCTCCAACAAGTTTTGCAAGTAATGTTGAAACTTCACCTGGCGTATAAAACTCGCCTCCCTTTTTACCTGCATCTGATGCAAAGTTAGCTATAAGGAATTCATATGCATCACCTATAACATCACTTCCATCTAACATACTAGGTCTTAAGTCTAGTGAATCATCTGTAAAGTCTTCTATAAGATGTTTTAATGCTGCATTTCTTTCTTTAGTTCTTCCAAGCTCTGCTTCTGAATTGAAATCTATATTTCTAAATATTCCTTCAAGTTTTTCTTTGTTATCATCTTCAATTTTCATTAATATCTTATTTATAGTCTCACCAATGTTTTCTGCTGTCCTATTTTCATATATAACATCAAAAGTGCAAGTAGGATCTAATTGGAACTTCTCTCTCTTTAAACTCTTTTGAATTCTCTCTTCATTGTCACCAAATCTTACTTTTAACTCTTCTACTTTTTCTTTATAAAAATCTGATACATACTTTACGAATAGCATTGTTAATATGTAATCTTTATATTTAGAACTATCCATAGTTCCTCTAAATGTATCACATGCTTTCCATACAACCTTTATAACGTCTTGTGATGTTGTTTTGCCCATATTCTTCAGTCTCCTTTATTTAAATACTAATTATCATTAGCCTTTATATCATTTAAAATTCTATATACACTAGCTCTACTCAATTCAGTTTTCTTTGCTATATCAGTAATTTTATATCCTTCTTTATATAGCATCTCAACTACATCTGCTTTTTCATTTCTCTTATTAGGCCTACCTCCTTCTCTGCCCCTTGCTTTTGCAGAAGCTAAGCCTTCCTTTGTTCTTGCGCTAATAAGATCTCTTTCTAATTGACTCAATCCACTCATAACAGTTAAAAGAAAATCATTATAAGGATTATCACTTGTAGTATCTAGCCAATTATCTTTTAAACTTTTTATAGCTGCACCCTTATTCTTTATATCATCAACTATCTTTAGCAAATCTTTGGTACTTCTACTTATCCTTGTAAGATCAGATATTATTACTACATCACCTTGCTGTAGCTCATCAATCATTCTATTTAACTGTTCTCTACTCGATTTAGTACCTGTTATTTTCTCTTTATAAATATTTCTTTTGTCTACTCCATAACTAGTAATCATATCTATTTGTCTATCCAAGTTCTGTTGTTCTGTACTTACTCTTGCATATCCAACTAACACACACTCCCCCTCCTTATTATTATTGTATCATAAACGTATCATAACATCATTAGTTTTTGATACGTTTTATGATACAAATTTATCTCTAATAAAAGCTGATTTTAATACAAATAAAAAAATGTATCACAAACAATCCTTTTTTCTCTTGGATATGTCTATACACTTCCTACTATACACCAAAATAAAGCATATTATTCTTTGCGTTGATACTTGACAAAGGCTAAAGTGATATGCTATTCTTTTTACAGACCATCGGTTTGTATGGAGGTGTAAAATGGCACGGAACAAATACCCGGAACAAACAGTGAAACTGATTTTAGATGTTTCAACCCGTCTATTCGTTGAAAAAGGATATGAGCATACCTCATTACAAGATATTATCAATGAAACGAAATTGTCAAAAGGTGCAATCTATCATCATTTCAGCTCTAAAGAAGA
>OKWQ01000133.1_pt1 | contig 63193 bp, 67 predicted proteins | sample 1607071 | NCBI WGS metagenome assembly OKWQ01 (sample SAMN07501039, study PRJEB24779) | human gut metagenome
GAAGGTTAGAAAATGCCAGTTCTGCGGTAAGCCTTCCAAACGCCTGCCATGGTCCGCCCCCTTCTCTTTCCGTACACCATCTCCATCTACAAAGCGTCCCTTACTCAACAAAACCCAAATATAATAAACCAGCAGGGAGTCTCAATTTCAAGTAATGACTCATAAGATTGTTTTGAATAGTGAGCCATAAGCCACTTATAAACGGTTCGTTGTAGTACTAGAAGATTTCTACGAAAAAAGGAAAAGCAACTTCCACGCTTTTCCTTTTTTGCATCTATTTTGTTTTCACCAATGGAAATAAAATTCCTGTTTCTAAGTCATCGGCAGAAGAAGCACTGTGTTCGTCTCTGATAAAACGTTCGATGCCCGGACCGGAGATCTGATATTCCGGATGATCTGCAAGCCAGTTTAGGATGGCCTCATATGCCTGATGAAGATTCTGATGAGAGCCATAATGGGTAACTGCCGCACAAAGTGTGGGTGGGATGGTGCGGATGTCCGGGTGGGGACTGTTCACGGGAACCTGGGCTTCTACTTCAACATTTTCATGGGAAAATTCCTCATTCAAATAAACTAATTGGAAAGCACCTGCCGGCTTAAGACCCCGCGTGTCCATTTCCTGATGAAGATTTGCAAACAACTGGTGAATACTGTCTGCATCAATGTTGATCGTACGGCGGATCCCAAAAACATTTTGTGCAGGAGTATCCATTGTAATAACGTGATATTGGTTCTGTTTCATGGTTTTTTTCTCCTTTGTCAGAGACAGATCCTGTTCCATTTGGCTGAGTATGGTGTTTAAAGAATAAATCTGATCCTTTATTTTCTGATGCTGCAGTTGTATCTGGATATATAATGCATCATCCGTAAGTTCCAGCAAAACTTTGATCTCAGACAGTGTAAAGCCGTAGCGTTTTAATTTTTCAATCATGTGCAGGGTTTTTGCCTGGGAAGCTTTATAATAACGGTATCCGTTATCGGCTCCCGTTGCAGCAGGATGAAGTAGTCCAATGCTGTCATAATGGCGCAGCATTCTCGCAGAGATACAGCAAAGTTTTGAAAATTCTCCAATGGTAAACATATCTGCCTCCTTTTGAAAGTTTATAGTATAGTGGAACCGGTTCTGAGAATATCATAAACCTTAGCATTGTGGTAATGTCAATAGGAAATTAAATTTGTTGTATATTCCCCAATATTATTGCTATAATGAAACTAACAACGTCTAAACCGAAGAGGGACAAAATGGCAGAGCCAATCAAATCGAACCTGAAATGTAATTGTTTTCGGGGATTGTATGAGAATGGGAAGACGCTCAAAAGAAAAGAGGTGCTTCATATGCAGTTCACAGGCCTGCATATCCGCAATTTCAAGTGGATACGGGATATGAAAATCCAGGATATTGAGAATGCGTTAATCCTGGTGGGGAAGAACAATACCGGAAAAACTACGATTCTGGACGCAATTCGTGCGGTCTGTGGATCTTATGCGGTGACGGAAGAAGATTTTAATGAGAAAAAGCAGAATATAGAAATAGAGGTATCGGTTCGGATCACGGCGGATGACAGGCAGATGCTGCATAGAAATGGTATTGTCAGCCAGTATAAGCGCTACGATGTGTGGGAAAAAGATTTCCGTTTAAAGCTGCCTTCCTATGACGGGGAGATCATGACATTTTTGTTTACCGTGAACCGGGAGGGACAGATTCGATATGGGGATGGTGTGAAGAAGCATAACCGCTACATACAGGAAGTGATGCCTAAGATTTACTACATCGATGTACAAAGAGACTTGGAGCAGATACAGGAAGATCTTCTCATGTGCCAGGAGGATGAACTGTTAACGCAGATGCGCTCAGGATGCTGTCTGTTTGACCAGGCAAAGCAGTGCAATCACTGTTTTCAGTGCATAGGCCTGATCAATCAGAAAAGTCCGGTTGAGCTGAATGCGTATGAAACTTCAAAATTGTTGGAATATAAGCTTTATCAGCTGAATTTAAGTGAATTTTCCGAAAAGGTAAACCGTATCTTTCACAGAAATGGCGGATTTATGGAAGAAATCCATTATACAATGGAGTGCGATGTAGACCGGTTATTTAAAGTGAATGCCAGGACTTACAGTAAGGAGAGGGGCACGACTAGCCCCATAGAACATTTGGGCAAAGGTATGAGAAGTATCTACATGCTGTCTCTGCTGGAAGCATATGTGGAGGGAGAAAATCATTTATCCAGTATTATTCTTGTGGAAGATCCGGAAATATTTCTTCATCCGCAGCTGCAAAAGGTTGCCAGTGAAATACTTTACCGGTTATCCAAGAAAAACCAGGTGATTTTTACCACGCATTCACCAAATATGCTGTTTAATTTTAACAGCAGGCAGATCAGACAGATAGTACTGGATGGAGAATATTTTTCCATTGTAAGGGAGCGCACGGATATCGGGAATATTCTGGATGATCTGGGCTACTCTGCAAATGACCTTCTGGACGTCAGTTTTGTCTTTATTGTTGAGGGGAAGCAGGATAAGAGCAGACTTCCGCTGCTGCTTGAAAAATATTATTCGGAAGTGTACGACAGGCATGGAAAATTGTCCCGGATTGCGATTATCACGACGAATAGCTGTACAAATATTAAGACTTATGCCAATTTAAAATATATGAACCGGATTTACCTGAGAGATCAGTTTCTGATGATTCGGGACGGTGATGGCAAGGATCCTATAAAGCTGGCTGGACAGCTTTGCAGGTACTATGATCAGAGAAATCTGGAAGATGTGGATCAGTTACCAAAGGTAACCCAGAGAAATGTACTGATTTTAAAATACTATTCTTTTGAAAATTACTTTTTAAATCCTGGAATTATGGCTCAGCTTGGAATTATAGAAAGTGAAGAAGAATTTTATGAGATTCTTTTTACAAAGTGGAAAGAGTATCTGTACCGCCTGAGAAGTGCTAAGAACCTGGTAGAAGTACTGGGAAAAGATCTGGAAAGTATTCAGGACATAAAAGAGCATATGGAGACTTTTAAAATCTATATGAGGGGACATAACCTCTATGATATTTTTTACGGCAGATACCGCAGCCAGGAGACAGAACTTCTGCGCAGATATATAGATCTGGCTCCCAGAGATGATTTTGCGGATATCTTAGATTCCATTGATCAGTTTGTCTATTTTGACAGCCGGAAAAAGGAAATGTAGGATCGCTAATTGGCTTGGGCGTGGTTAATCCAGAATAATCCCCAGTCCCGTCAGCAGATTTACGGCTTCCGGATATGAAAAACGTGCATTTTTTACTTTATTTGTCTGAACATCAATCATATAATCCCTGGCGTCTCTGAAATCAGAGAATGCCAGGTTATTTTTTGCGAACTTTGTATTTTTAAGCTGACAGCCCTGAAAGTTGGTTTTCTCCATCCGGCAGTCTTCAAAATAACATTCTTCCATGACATTTCCCTGAAAAGAAAATTGATTCAGTTTTAGCTTTACAAAATAATTATATTTTAAGACACAGTTTTCAAAGGCAGTAAAGGGAAGTGTAATTCCGTTTTTGGTCTTTAACTCATCCCAACTGATTCCAACCAGAGAACAGTGGTGAAAATCGTTGTTTTTTAAATCCGTATACTTAAAGTCCGTGCCTGCGCAGGTACAGCTGCGGAAGGTACACCGGTCAAAAACACAGTTTTTAATTTTCATTTCAAAAAAATTGCAATGAGAAAAGGTGCATTCAATAAAATGCGCATTTTCAATGAGCTGTGATTCCAGATTCAAAGTCTCAAATAGTTGTTCTTCGTATGTTTGCATGGGGGTTCTCCTATGTATATACCGTGATTTTTATCAGGTTCATATTTTAATTATCATGCCATGTATCTGGTAAATGGTCAAGAGGGAAAAGATGTGTCATGTTAACAGAGGGAAATGGTGTGTCATGTTAACTTGACATATAAGAATCTCCATGCTACTATAATGTAAGGTTAACATTACATGCCTGTTTAGCAAGGAGAGATTGATGAAAAACAGAATTAGAGAATTAAGAGAAAAGAAAGGACTTACCCAGGCTCAGTTAGGGGATATGGTAGGTACTTCGAGACAGGCAATTAATGCCATTGAAACAGAGAAATCTGAGCCTTCCATATGGCTGGCATATGATATTTCAAGGGTGTTTGAATGCAGTATTGAGGATGTCTTTTTATTTGAGGAAAGTTTGAAAAAGTCCAGGGCTGAAAGCAGCAGAAAGGAGCAGGGAAATGGCGGTAAGGCAGCTTCGTTATGAAGGAGACGAGATACTAAGGAAAAAATGTAAAGAGGTTACAGTGGTGGATGATAAAATCAGGGAGCTTTTGGATGATATGCTGGATACGCTGCATACGATGCCCAATGGGGCAGCGATCGCAGCATGCCAGGTTGGGGTTTTGAAACGTCTGGTTGTGATAGATATGGGAAATGGTGTTATAAAATTGGTGAATCCTAAGATTACCGGAACCAGCGGGGTGCAGGAGAGTATAGAAGGATGTTTAAGCTTTCCGGATAAGGCGGGGATAACTGTCAGGCCTAAAAAAGTAACGGTTCAGGCGCAAAATGAATTTGGAGAGGAAATTCTGCTGGAGGGAGAGGATCTTATGGCAAAATGTCTCTGCCATGAGATTGAGCATCTGGATGGCAGAGTATTTTTAGAACATGTAATCAGTTTTGTGGATTAAAAAAGCTGGATAAGCAGCAGGTAGGTACCTGCCATCTTATCCAGCATTAATTTTGCAATCAAAATCCTCCGATGAACCATTAACAAGATACAACAGGGAAGCGGAAAATATCAAGAGTGGTTAAACCATTTTTTAACATAATCTTTTGTATGTTCCGGTGCAAATGTTTCAAAACCCGTCAGATTCCCTTCTTTATCACGAAGCGCAAATACATCGATCACACCTTCGGATGTTGAAAAGCAGGGGCCATATGTCTGTTCATCGTCTTTAGAGGTAATCCGGTCCTCGAAATACCGCACCAGTTTGTCGTTGTAGTAATATCTTCCGGTTTTTTTATCCCGGGTCAATCCAAATTTGGAATAATCTTTTTGCCGTTCTGCTGCAATCCTGTCAAAGACAGGATCTGCTATTTTATCAATTTCAGCCAGCTTGGTTTCTGCCTTGGCATAATAATCGTCAAGGATTTTACTGGAGTTTTCCAGAATTCTTGTAAAACTGTCATATTTTTGGCTGACGGCATCTAATTCCTTTTGAAGTTCATTGATTTTTGCATCATAATCATCAACCGGAGTTTCAAGATCCTTGTTATCATCCTCCATAGATTTCTGGTATAGCATTTCTATCTTGGCGGAATAAGAGGCGGAAACTTTAGCGTATTGTTTGCTGACCTGATCAAAATAAGAATTCATGATGTCCTCATATTTTGTATTTACTTTTTCATAGTCGGAAGCGCATTGTTCCATATATTTATTGTAGCTGCTATACACCTCATCTGTAAGAGTATACCATTGTTCTAAAAATGTGGGATCCAGATAATCTGTCTTCTCATCGGCTAATTTCTTGAGTTTTTCTAATTTCCCAGTCAGTTGGTTTTCCAGGTCAGTATAATTGGAAGCAACTTCTTTTTTCACAGCATCATATTCAGCTGTGATCTTTGATACTAATTTTTCAATATCAGCCTCACTCATGTTCGTAAAATCAATTTTTTCTGTCGCTGAACTCTCAGCCGGGTTTTCAGCTGCACTTTCAGATGAACTTTCAGCCATTCCCCGTTCTGCTGCGGAATTTGTTCCAAAATTTCTGGAAGAAGCTTCCGAAGCCAGAGCAGTTTCTGTGGGCGCCTCAGCGGCGGAGGTTGTAAATGTTATGGCAATACTGGCGGTTAATACCAGGGCTATGGCAGAACCTGCCAAAGAGGTTTTCTTTATTTTCATAATTGCTTTTATCCTTTCTTCTACTGCATTTTTACAAAAGTGGCTGCATAGAGGGTTCAATCGGCTTTTTGATTCTTCCAGGCTGATCAGCGTACGCGCATAATCAGATTTCAAACCTTCCCCAAATCTGCGGACCACAGACTCATCGCAGGAAAGTTCGATATCGCGATTTGCCAGAAGATACATGATCCATACAAATGGGTTGAACCAGTGAATGCAGGCAGCAAATACAAAGAGGTATTTTAACAGTGCGTCAAAGTGACGGATATGGATATATTCATGGCTTAATACGTATCGCAGCTGCGCGTCATCGGGCTTCACCATGTTTTTGGGAAGGAGAATAACAGGCTTCAAAATTCCGTATGTAAAAGGGGTTTTAATCTGGTCGTACTGCTTTATCCGTACTTTTCGGCGGATAAAACCGGTTCTAATCATAAAATCCGGATATTTATTGCCAACAGGTACAGCTGTGCGGTATTCCAGGCGGCAGCGTATATGGGGAACCATAAAAATCAATGCACTGATCAAGGCCCCTGCAAGCCACAGGATAAACAGTAAGGGCTGTTTATCCACGGACATGGGGGTTTCCTGTACGACAGAACTCTGCACTGCCTTCTCTTCTAAAGAGGAACTGGCAGCATTAACAGTATGGTCAAATACTTCCATCTCTTCATTACCCATGGAATTGACAGCGGTATATTCCATTGCGGCAGCTTCCGCAGCATCTGCTGTATTGTTCACAATTGTTTCACTTAAGGTACGAAACGTATAGTCGGCATTGGATGAAATTTCTGTCGTTTCAAAATCTGAAGAAGCAGAATCTACTTTATCTCCGGATGCCGGAATATGTTCTGTCATCTGCTGCAGGTGATTGGCTAAATTGTAAACACTGAGTTGGGAAGAAACGGCAAACGGAATCAAAAGTCGGATGACAACAACTCCCCATAATACTAAAAAGGTCTTTTTCGGCAGCTTATTCACAGCTATAGCACGAATGGCAATGATTGCTATAATTAAAACGGCTGCATAAAAACTCATCTCCCATAATGTCATAACTGCCTCCTATTCCAGATCCTGTACAAGCTCTTTAAGACGTTCAATTTCTGGTTTGGATAAATCTTTTCTGCCAAGTATGGATGCTACAAGGCGGTCAGCAGAACCATCGAACATTTTATTAATCAGTTCGTTCGTTTCTGTCTCCTGGGCAGTTTCCTGTGTTACCAGCGGGTGACAGACAAAATTCGGATCTCTTCGTTCAATTGCCCCTTTATCGATACATTTTTTTATCACGGTATAGGTGGTTGTCTTACTCCATTCCACCTGTTCTTTTAAGATTTTAGCAATTTCTTTTGCTGTGGTATCCCCGTCTTTCCAGAGAATTTCCATGACCCGTAGTTCAGAATCAAATAATTTCATATCCATGTGCATGCACTCCTTTTATACTGTGCTGATGGTCAGCAAGTTAAAATGTTCTATTCTAATAGAATTCTATATTATGATTCTACCGCGATAGAACGGAAATGTCAAGTGTGTCTATAAATTATTTCTTATAGATTATTTTTCGAATTGTATAAACCGACAAATGATACTCATCTGCCAGTTCCCAAAGTGATAACCCGGCAGCATATTTTTTTGAGATGTCCAGATTTCGCTGCGCAATTTCTTGCCGGTAACCGGATCGTTCGCCCCATTGTTTCCGCTGTTCTTTTTTTACCGGAATATAGAGATATTCTCCCTGGATATATTTTTGCAGTTCTTCTACCAGATGTTCCGGAAGAATTGTATTCGCATTTTCATAATTCATATGACTTTCTCCTTTAATTTAAACTGAAATTAAGAAGCAAAGCCAGAAAAGCGGCATATCTACTCCATGCAGCCGCCGCTTTTGGGTACTGGCTCTGCATGGAGAGAAACGTCGTTCTTCTTACGTTTATTCATAATTATCACCACCTGTTACGGTCCATAAAAATTACTGGAACCTATTTTTACCATTATAAGAGATATGTGGGGGAATTACAAGGAAGGGGAGAATTTCGGATGGCTTTTTGAAGTAAAAAAATAGTTGCCAAACTTGACAAATTTTTGAAAAATGCTAGTATTTAAAGTACAAAGATAAAAACACAGTCCGGTTGGTAGTCCGGGCGCAGAATAAAGAATTCTGTCAGTAACCTGCCTCCTTTGGTTGTCCGTTCTTTGTTCAGCTAAATTAAAGGAGGAAATTTAAATGAACAAAGTAAAGACCAGTCTCACTATTATTTTCGATCCGCCCTTTTGGATTGGTGTTTTTGAACGGTCCACAGAGCATGGATATGAAGCTGCCAAAGTTACATTTGGTACGGAGCCGAAGGACTACGAGGTAAACAAATGGTATCTGGAAAATTGGAAGCGGTTGAAATTCAGCCCTCCGGTTGAGTCAGATGAGCATGAAGAGCGCAGGATTAACTTCAAACGTATCCAAAAAAAGGCGAAAAAAGCAGTAGAGGAAAAGGGGATTGGAACCAAGGCACAGCAGGCATTGAAGCAGCAGCATGAGTTGCGGAAGCAGGAACGAAGCGTCATGAGCCGGGAACAAAGAGAAGAAGAAAAAAGGCGCCAGTTTTTGATTCATCAACAGAAGAAAAAAGAAAAGCATAAAGGCAGGTAATCCGAAAAAAGGCTCCAGAGCGTGTAGGCTTCCCCTAAGTTTTTATTTCCAGTGCCGTTAACAGGGGAGAAGAGAGAGGGGATTTTAATGGCGGAAAATTTAATTGATGTAGTCGGTGTTTCAAAGCACTTTGGAAAAGACCAGATATTAGAGGATATTAACTTTTCAATAGAAAAGGGGAAGACGATCGCTTTAGTAGGACATAACGGATGTGGAAAAAGCACATTACTCAGAATGATTGCACATTTGACAACGGTGTCAGAGGGGAAAATTATCCATCATAAGAAATGGAAAATTACATATATTCCTGAGCGTTTTCCAAAGTCAGACTTTACGGCAAGAGAGTACGTGGTGAGTATGGGGATGCTGGATGGTCTGACGAAGGAAGAAGCAAAGGAGAGAGGCAGTTTTCTGTTCCGGCAGTTTTTTATGGATTCCATGGCGGATAAGCCCATGAAGTATCTGTCGAAAGGGACGCTTCAGAAGACAGCAGTGATTCAGGCACTACTTACGAAAGCCGATATCCTGCTGATGGATGAACCGCTGTCTGGGCAGGATGTGGAATCGCAGAACATATTTATGGCAATGATTCAGAAGTATGTAAATGACGGAGGATCTGTGGTGATGTCCTGTCATGAGAAGAAATTAATTAACCGGCTTGCAGATCTTGTTTATGAAATAAAGGACAGACACTTAAAACAGGCGGTATTAGAAGACACTTTTTTACAGGAATATGATGTCCTGATATTTGAACGGGAAGAGGAGTCTGGTGCCGGAACACTGCCAAAAGAGGTAAAAGATGCGGCTGATATGGTGGAAATGAACAGTTTTCATATTAAAATCAGATCATCCGCTGAAAACAGTAATCAGATTATCCGGCTTATGTTAAGCGCAGGATTTCAGTTAAGGGAGATGCAGAATGTACAAGAATAGAGTGTTATTTCGCTATATATTTGAATCTTATAAAAAATCAAATAAGTATATTCTGCCTCTGCTTGTTCTGGCTATGTATATGGGTTTTGCTTATACATTTTCACCTTTGGGTGTACTGGAAGGATATACCATGTCCATGGTATTTGTGATATGGATTATGACCTGGATCGGATGGACATTTAATGAATTGAAAAGCCCTGTTCAGGAGCAGATACTAATTTTGAAGGTACAAAGTGAGACCAGGTATTATCTGACCAATCTGTGCTGCCTTGCAGGTATAGGGATTTTGGTCAGTCTTTTTGCGGTACTCTTTCCGGTTTTTCAAAATGCTGTGAATCATTTTGCATTTTTTAACAGAACGATGACGGTAACGGATATATTGACTGCACTGGTCTTACATATTTTTGCAGCATATACGGGAGGTATTACGGGTGCTTTCCTCCATACCAGAATTATGCATAATAGAAAGGTTGCAGCTCTGATTACTTTTTTATATATGCTGATAGGTCTTGTGAAAATGGGCATTATGGAGGAGTATCCGGTTACCCGGTATTTTATGTGGATATTCCCCCCAGTAGCAGAATTTGTGAAGAGATTTGTCAATGAAGATTATTATTCTGTCTCCATGGTGATCCAGACACTGGCAGTTTTTTGTGTTTACTGTTTTATTTTGACGGTAGTACAAGTAAAGCTGCTGGTGAAAAATAAATTTTAATCAAACAGATAAATTTACAGTTACTGGAATAAAACTCTGCCGTAAGAGCATACTAAAAACATAACCTGGGTCTAAAGACAGGTTATGGAATGATTGATAAGATTGGAGTAGTGATTATGGCAGTGGATTTCAAAACAAGTGAAACAAAAGAGAATCTTATGCGTGCATTTGCTGGGGAGAGTCAGGCGCGTAACCGGTATACATTTGCCGCATCGGAAGCAAAGAAGCAGAACCTGCAGGTCATAGAAGCAATTTTTACTTTTACGGCGAATCAGGAAAAAGAACATGCGGAGATATTTTATGGTCATTTAAAGGAACTGGCAGGAGAAACCATTGAAATCGATGGGGGTTACCCGGTGGACTTGTATGATGATGTGGTTCAGCTGTTATATGCAGCACAGCATAATGAATACGAGGAACATGATCCGATCTATAAAGCATTTGCGGAAAAAGCAAGAGAAGAAGGCTTCCTGAAAGTAGCAGCCTCTTTTGACGGGATTGCAGGGATTGAAAAAATACATGGAGACCGTTTTGGAAAATTTGCGAAGTTACTGGAAGAAAACAAACTTTTTGTTTCCGATGTAAAAACCGGATGGATGTGCCTGAACTGCGGGTATGTATATGAAGGGGAAAGTGTTCCTCCCATGTGCCCGGTGTGCAAACATGACAAAGGTTATTTTATCAGACTGTCTCTGGCACCATATACGGAAGCCTGAGGAAAGTAAGGACCGCTGCAAAGGGATGCAGCGGTCTTTGTTTTATTTGGAAGCATGGTGGGGATGTCCGTTCCGGTACAGATCAGCTTTGCTTTCGGGAAGAGCTTCATGCTTGAATTTTTCCCAAAGTTCCTTTAAGTTTTTCAGGTTTACCTTTCTGGAATATGCCTTCAGAAACCCAAGTCCATAGTTATAAACTTTCCAGGCCAGACTGACAGGAAGTATTTTGGTAACGACCTTAGGTTCTGAGTACACTTCGTCCCTGCAACGGCAGCCTGCTATCTTTTTTAAACGCACGGCATTAATAAAATCGTTATTTCCCTTTATCGTATAATCAATGTCAGTATAAGCTGTGCCGATATATTTGATTTTATGAGCATCTGATCCCGCAATGGCTGGTTTGTGGTATCTCTTTGCCAGATCCCGTGCAAGTATATTTCCCTGATGCGGGTTACAGGTATTGTCTGTTTCTATAAAATCAAAATCGTAGATAAGTTCAGGGTGTCTTTTTAACTTTTTAGAATGCATGGCACTTAAGAATTTTGCACCATAAGGGTGGGCTGGCCCCAGGATTCCGCCAAACACATGTACAATTCTCATTAGCAGAGAGAGCGGCATTCCACGGATTTCCAGGATTGGGAGTTTAATTCTATCCGGCATTATAACCAGAAAGTGTCCGGCATCCAGGGTATCGTATTCCACACCTTTTAATACGATGAAGTCATCATATTTATGAGTGGATTCATGGAGTTTTTTGTAGGCACGGTAGCCATTATAGGAGTTGTGGTCAGTGATTAACATGCCGTCAAATCCGTGTCTTTGTAATAATTGAATATAGTTTTCTATGCTGACTTTACCATCCAGAGAGCCATGGCTGGTGTGGCAGTGCAGATCAAATTTCATAGTCTTACGTCCTTTCTATTCATTTTCCGGACAGACAGATGATGCGTCCGGTTAAAACACGCTCTGGTACTTAAGGTTATTATGTACAGTTTACATGAGAAGTTGCTATTGATTTTTCCTAACTATAGTGTATCACTTTTGTGGAAAAGTGCAATTACACAAAATGATCAGGTTGATAGTTTTTTTATATGATGTTAAGATTAATTATACAAAAATACAAGGTAGAGGAGGTTCGAACATGAGCAGGATGTTGGTAGTGGTGGATATGCAGAATGATTTTATCGACGGCGCTCTTGGTACCAAAGAGGCGCAGGACATAGTAGCAAAGGTAGTGGATAAAATGAAAGCCTATGAGGCAGCAGGCAGAGAGATGGTATTTACCATGGATACCCATGATGATAATTATGCAGATACGCAGGAGGGAAGAAAACTCCCCGTGGCTCATTGCATAAAAGGTACGAAAGGATGGGATATCTGCGATGAGGTGAAATCAGCAGTAGATTTTACACAATATAAAAAATATGAAAAATCGTCATTTGGTTCTGACAGATTTGCAATGGATTTAGCCCATGGGGCATATAAAGACGTGACAGAAATGGAATTTGTAGGCTTGTGTACGGATATCTGTGTAATCTCCAATGCAATGCTTGCCAAGACGTTTCTTCCGGAGGCAAATATTATTGTAGATGCAGGATGCTGCGCCGGTGTAACCCCGAAAAGCCATGAACAGGCATTAGGTGCAATGAAAATGTGCCATGTGGATATTATCTGATCTGTGCCCTATACTTCCGGGATTCCGGCTGCCGGTACAAAGCTAATTTTTTCAACATGGTTAGGGGATTTTTGAAAAGTGGTACAATTACTGGAATTAAGGCATATATATATTTTGCATGGTAGTTTAAATACCGGAGAACCAGCCGGACACAGACATTTTCAAGACTTGCTCTGAGCTGGTGGGGAGACCGGGGCTGCTATATCAGGAGGTGTATTATTGTATCAGTCCAGTACAAGTATCATAATGCAAGAGATAAATAGGATGCCGGATGCCTGCGCCGTTGTTCATGGAAGCAGCAAATATCCGGGCATCAAAGGGCAGGTATATTTTTATCAGATGGATGGAGGAACAGTTGTAATTGCTGAAATTTACGGGCTGCCTACGAAGAAGGGAGCATGTGGGGAACAAATTTTTGGATTCCATATCCATAGTGGAGGTTCCTGTACGGGAACTAATACGGATCCGTTTGCAGACACTGATGGTCACTATAACCCGCGGGATTGTGAGCATCCTGACCATGCCGGCGATCTTCCGCCGCTTTTTGGCAATGGCGGATTTGCCTGGATGATGGTGTTTACAGAACGCTTTTATGCACGTGAAGTAATGGGAAAAACCGTAGTCATTCACAGAAATCCGGATGATTTTAAAACGCAGCCGTCAGGAAATGCAGGAGAAATGATAGCCTGCGGTGTTATTTACTGATAAGCTGCAATTTCGAAATGGATGAAGCGGGAGGCTAAAGAAGATAACGAATAAAAGCAGAACTAAATAAACGATTAATCAGAAGCAAAGGTGCATTGGAATTTCCGGCACCTTTGTTTTTTTGCTGTTTTTCTTTACATATAAATAAAAAGGAATATAATACATAAGAGTAAAGAAAACAGGGAGGCGATAGATTTGATTAAAGATTTGACAAGCGGTAAGCCCAGAAATGTACTTTGGGCATTTTCCATACCCATGTTAATCAGTGTGATGTTTCAGCAGATTTATAATATAGCTGACAGTATGATTGCCGGGAAATTTGCAGGGGAAGACGCGTTGGCAGCAGTAGGGGCATCTTATCCCATTACCATGATATTTATGGCAATAGCAATGGGCAGCAATGTAGGATGTTCTGTGATTATTTCCCAGCTGTTCGGCGGTAAAAAATTTAAAGAAATGAAGACGGCGGTTACCACAACTTTTATAGCCAGCGCAGTATTATGCGTGGTTCTGACAGTTCTGGGGCTGGTTTTCTGCCATCCGTTAATGCGTTTGATCCAGACGCCGGATAATATATTCCATGATGCGGCGCTTTATCTGAACATTTACATAGTCGGTCTGGCGTTTTTATTTTTATACAATATCTGCACGGGTATTTTCAATGCGTTAGGGGATTCTAAGACACCTCTGTATTTTCTGATCGGTTCTTCTATTGGAAATATCATACTGGACCTGGTTTTTGTGATTAATTTCAAAATGGGTGTGGCAGGTGTGGCCTGGGCTACCTTCATTGCACAGGGGATATCCTGTGTCCTTTCCATTTTAACTTTGCAGAAAAGAATACGAGAGATTAAGACAGCAGACCGTCCGCCGCTTTTTTCAGGGAGAATGCTGGGGAAGATTGCATATGTAGCGATTCCCAGTATTTTACAGCAGAGTTTTGTGTCGGTAGGAAACATGTTTGTGCAGGGCCTGGTAAACAGTTTTGGTTCTGCGACTATTGCCGGCTATTCAGCGGCAATCAAGCTAAACACCTTCTGTATTACCTCCGTCACAACCCTTTCTAACGGATTGTCCAGCTTCACGGCACAAAATATGGGGGCAGGAAAAGCAGAACGTGTGAAAGACGGATTTAAGGCTGGGCTGGTTATGGTTGAAATAGTAACGGTACCGTTTTTTGCAGCATTCTTTTTCTTCAACGACACCATGCTGGGATTATTTATGAATGAAAGCAGTAAAGTGGCATTGGGAATTGGTACGGATTTTCTGCGGATTGTGGCACCCTTTTACTTTGTAGTGGCGCTTAAGCTGATTATTGACGGTGTCCTTCGCGGTTCCGGTGCTATGATTTATTTTATGATCGATACCTTTTCAGATCTGGTACTGCGGGTTATCCTGGCATTTATATTTTCAAAGTTCCTGGGTACAACAGGCATATGGCTTTCCTGGCCGGTGGGATGGTCCATTGCCACCGTTATGGCTGTCATATTTTACGCACGGGGTGTTTGGAAAAAAGCACGGCTGTAGTCTGGGAGACGTTGACAATACCCTTGGGGGTGCTCTATAATCAGATTATCATAAGGCATAAGGAGAAAATCAGGTGAGAAAAACCATTTTGCTTCTGGAGGACGATGAAAATCTGAACCGGGGGATTACCATGCGGCTGGAAAAGGAAGGATATCGTGTTCTGTCCGCATTCGGAGCGTCACAGGCGGAAGAGCTGTTTGAACAGAATAAAATTCAGCTTATTATCAGTGATATAACCTTGAATGAGGGAAATGGGATTGATTTCTGTCATAAAATAAGGGAAAAGAGCAGTGTCTATCTCATATTTCTAACGGCGCTGGACCAGGAAATTGATATTGTAAACGGCTATGATGTAGGGGCGGATGACTATATTACGAAGCCCTTCAGCCTCATGGTATTAGTGTCTAAGGTTCATGCGCTGATGAAGCGGGTAGAAGTAAAGCAGATCTCCTATCTTCTGTGCTCAGATATCCGCGTGTCCTTAAGGGAGATGAAGGCATGGAAGGGACAGGAGCTGCTGCTTCTGAGCAAAAAAGAAATGCAGTTACTGATTTTCTTTTTGGAAAATCCCAGGCAGATCTTCTCCAGAGAACAGATTGCGGAAGCCATCTGGGATATTGACGGGCAGTTTGTGGATGACAATACAGTACCGGTTAACATCAGCCGTCTGAGAAGAAGGCTGGAAAATGATGCAATACAGAATGTAAGAGGCATGGGTTATATATGGACAAAGGAAGTAATAAAAGAGTAGCCCTTTTTGCAGGACTGCTCTTTCTTGTAATAACAGGGTGTGTAATGGCTTGTATAGGATGGGTTGATACGGTACACAGGGAAGAATTGAAGCTGCTTGGACAATGCATTCTTATGGAGCCAAGAACGCAAGGAGAGTATGTCAGCATTTTCAAGGGGAAAACAGAGGCAGACAGTGGTCAGGCTGCCATAGCAGGACAGGAAGCGGCGGAAAAATACGGCTATGAATCTGGTTATCGGTCATTTTCCCCAGCGCTTTCCTCTTTTTTGCCGGTAATAATTTCTGCTTTTATTTTTATGACGCTTTTGATTGGGATTCTGGTCTTATACCAGAGGAGAAAATTTCAGCAGGCAGAAATAAAATTATTTGAAATGGACGACAAGCTGCAGCAGCTTAGTGAAGAGAACCTGGTATTAAGAGAAAAAATGAAACGGGAGGAAGCGGAGACAAAAGCTCTGGTTACCGATATTTCACACCAGTTAAAAACGCCGCTGACTTCATTGAAAATGTGTTATGAGATTGCAGATACCGGAAGCTTTACAAAAGAGGAACAGCAGTTATTTTTACAACAGGGATTTCATGAAGTGGTAAAGCTTGAGAATCTGACGAAATCATTAATACAGCTGTCCAGACTGGAAGCAAACATGATACGGATTGAGAAAAGGCAGGAAAGTCTGAAAAAAACCCTTCTTGGCGCAGTTAACGGAGTTTTTATGAAGGCTTTCGATAAGAATATTTCTATTTCGGTCAATGAATTTGATGATGAAGAAGTACTGCAGGATCCCGGATGGACCCAGGAAGCTTTACTGAATGTGCTGGATAATGCTGTAAAATATTCAGGGAAGGGAACCTCCATTGAAATACGGGTGATGCCCATGGTGAGTTATTTTTTGATCGAAATAGAAGATCAGGGAGTTGGAATTCCAAAAGAAGAGATGCATCGGATATTCAAACGTTTTTACCGTGGGAGATCATCTGCGGTTCAGGAAACAGAAGGAACAGGGGTTGGCCTGTATCTGACTAGAAAGATACTAGAGGAACAGGGAGGTAGTATTCGTGTAAAAAAGGGAATGAAGGGCTGTATTTTTCAGATTACGTTTCCAAAGAAGTATGGCAGAGTTCATTAAACGGGCAGGAGTTTTCTTACAAATCTGTTATCTTATCCGCAATGCTGTTGTAAGAATAAGCGTGTAAGATGAAGGAAGAATAACAGAGAAGAAAAGGAGAGTTCTAATGAGCACGATGTTACTGGAAATAAGGGATTTGTGTAAATATTATGGCAGCGGGGAGAGTCTGGTAAAAGCTATCGACCATACCTCCATGAATATCCAGAGAGGTGAATTTACTGCAATAGTGGGGCGTTCGGGATCCGGAAAGAGTACGCTGCTTCACATGCTGGGAGCGTTGGATCGACCGGACAGCGGAAAAATTCTGATTGAGGGGAAAAGTGTTTTTGATTTAAAAGATGAGCAGCTGGCTGTTTTCAGAAGAAGAAAAATCGGATTTATATTCCAGAACTATAACCTGATTCCGTCGCTTAACGTATGGGAAAATATTGTCCTTCCAATGGGGCTGGATAAGAAAAGGGTGGACAGAAACTTTGTAATGGATTTAGCGGAGAGGATTGGAATCTCAGATAAATTGAAGTCTCTTCCCAACACACTGTCCGGCGGACAGCAGCAAAGAGTAGCGATAGCCCGTGCACTGGCGGCAAAACCGGCGATTATACTGGCGGATGAGCCGACAGGAAATCTGGATTCCAAAACGGAGCTGGAAGTGATTTCCCTGCTGAAGGCTTGTGTAAATGAATATGGGCAGACATTGGTGATGATTACCCATGATGAGACCATTGCCCAGATGGCAGACCGGATTCTGGTCATCGAGGACGGTAAGGTGGTGAGCCAATGAATACAGTAAATAAAACAGCGCTGTCCAACCTGAAACAAAATAAGGGAAAAAATATTTTAGCCGGTATAGCAATTGTTCTCACTACCATACTTATATTTGTCATTCCTACAGTGGGTTTTGGAACCATAGATGTTCAAATGGCTGCTATCAATAAAGTTTTTCCTACCTTTCACGGTATGTACCGAAATGTAGATTTCCAAACAGCAGAGGAAATTTCCCACCGGGCTGAGATTGAGACCATGGGTCTGCGGCAGGACCCGGCACAGATTTCTATACCGGAAGGATCCGGAATGCTGTGTTATATGGATGACGAGGCTTTGAGACTTGGTAAAATGGAATTGGAAAAAGGAAATTTTCCAAAGGGCGGAAATGAAATAGCAGTTTCTTCCGGACTTTTAGAGGCAATGGGCATAGAAGCAGGTGTAGGTGATACCATTGAACTGCCATATCAGCCTATAGAGACAGGCGGTATCGGTTATGAGAAGAGAGAAGATTTTCTGATTACCGGACTGCTGCCTACGTCGAAAGAGCAAAAGGAACTGAAAGTTTATTCAGCGCTGGTTTCCAAAGACTTTATGGAGCGGGTACAGCCTGTGAAGGAACGGAAATACAGGGTTCTGTTCCGGGTCTCAGGAGCGGATTCCATGACAAAAGATCAAATTAAAAATGTCTACCGGGATTTGGCGGCAGACGTGGGAATTGTGGAAGCAGATATAGCGGATAACTCGGAATATCTGTTGGCTAATTATGTGGACCCTGCGTTTTACGCAGGAGTTGCGGCTATTCTTCTGGTGGTGATTTTTGCAGGCATCATGACCATATACTGCATCTATTACATTTCCATGATTTATAAAGTACAGGAATTTGGTAAGATTAAAGCGCTGGGTGCCACCAAACGTCAGATCCGTCAGATTGTATTTCGGGAAGGAATGCTGGTGGCAGCTGCAGCAATCCCCATCGGACTGATCATTGGGAGTATATTATCGTTTGTAGGATTCAGGTATTTGATGACGGTTTACTCACCGGATGATACCATAGGAATTGCAGTCAGGCAGCTGATCGATCAGCATGATGTTCCTATATTTAAAGCATGGATTTATATTATGGCATTGGCTGTAACGCTGCTTACCGTTGCAGTTTCCATGGTTCGTCCCATGCAGATTGCCGCTAAGATATCTCCGGTAGAGGCCATGCGGTATGACGGCAGCATGAAGACCCGGAAAAAAGGAAGAAAAGGCCATTCGGAGATGCGGCTTGTACATTTAACCGGAGCAAACCTCTCACGGAATAAGAAACGAACAGTAATGACAATCATCACGCTGAGTCTGACGGGTATTTTATATATGGTGCTTTCCACAGTTTTATCCTGTGCGGATCCGGTAGAGATTGCAAGAGCTGCCATGTTTGATGATTTCGAGGTATCTATTGACAGTTCCAGAGGTGATAAAATGCATCCGGAACGGGAATGGACTGCAATCTGCCAGAATAATCCGTTAAATGGGGAAATGGAAAAGAAAATCGCCGGCATCCCGGGAGTGAAAAAGATCACAAAATCCAGTGAAGCAGAAGTCCGGCTAAAGGATCTGAAAGACGGGGAAGAGCTTTGGAATACGCGTATTATTGGTATACCGGAAGAATATGCAGACGAAATGGAAAAGAGTATCGTGGAGGGAAACTGCACCTATGAGGATTTGCTCCAGGGTGACAAAATTATTATGGATGAAAATATGCAGCACTGGGCACCCGATTGGAAGTTAGGTGATACAATCCGCATAATTGTGGGAAATGGAGACAACAGTATTGAGAAGTCATTTGAAGTTGCGGCGGTTGCTGATATGCCCTATAGTTTAAATCAGTTGTGCAACTTTCTGCTCCCGAAATCAGTCGCAGATGAGCTGGGGGGATACAATATGGATTACCACTGGTCCATAGCTGCAGACAAAAAAGAAGTTAAGAATGTGGAAAAGCAGCTGCGGGAAATTACAGACGGACAGGAATTTCTTAAACTGGAGACCTATGAAGAGGAAGTAAGTACGAATAAAAAGACAACGGCGCTTCTTTCTCAGCTGTGTTATGTTTTCATGGTTGTTTTAGGCGGCGTAGGCATCATGAATCTGGTGAACACCATGATCAACAGTATCTATGTAAGGAGAAGAGAACTGGGCGTCATGCAGGCTATCGGACTCTCGGAAAAGCAGATGGTAAGGATGCTTCAGTTGGAAGGAATCTTTTACACTGCCGGGACACTGGTACTTTCTCTGGGGATTGGAAACCTGCTGGGATATCTGACCTTCCTGAATGCGAAAAAGGACCGCATGTTTGGGATTATCAGTTACCATTATCCTGCTATGCAGACGGCTGCTCTGATTGCCGTGGTACTTATTATTCAGCTGCTGCTGACTTATTTAATCATGAAAAATTTCAGAAAACAGAGTATGATCGAAAGAATCCGATTTTCTGAATAGTGGAGGTTTTATCAACAAACCCATACTTTTGCTTGTAAATCAGTGACTTTATGATATATAATCAATATTATATTACGAAAGCAAAAATAAGCAGGCAGCTTTAAGGAGGAACACTATGTATAAAGCAACACCGGAGGAAATGAAAAATTTAGTGGATTCGTTACTGGTCAGTTATCAGAAGCATCCGGTTATTTGTAATATTGATTGTACGAACCGTTTGAATAGAAATATGACTATTGAAATATTGGAAATGATCCGCTTTGTTTTATTCCCGGGGTATTTTGAATTGAAGAATTTAAAAGGAAGTTCCATTGAATATCATGTGGGTGAACTGCTGGAAAATATTCAGTACAAACTGAAAAAGCAGGTAGCCAAAGCATTGCAGCATGAGCAGATTACCGGTGAATTAACGGAAGAAGTGGCGGAAGCAAGAGCAGAGGAAATTGTACTGCAGTTTCTCCAAAAACTTCCGGAACTGCGGGATATTCTTGCGACGGATGTCCAGGCGGCTTATGATGGGGACCCGGCGGCATATAATACGGATGAAATCATCTTCTCTTATCCCGGAGTATATGCGGTTACCATCAACCGGATTGCACACGAACTGCATGTTCTGGGAGTACCACTGATTCCCCGCATGATGACAGAATATGCCCATAACCTCACCGGAATCGACATTCATCCCGGCGCTACCATCGGAAAGAATTTTTTCATCGATCATGGAACAGGTGTCGTAATTGGTGAGACAACAATCATCGGGGATAATGTAAAGATCTATCAGGGAGTTACCCTGGGAGCGTTATCGACCAGAGGCGGTCAGAGCCTTAGAAATAAAAAGCGTCACCCTACCCTGGAAGACAATGTTACCGTATATTCCGGCGCATCAATATTAGGTGGGGAGACGGTAATTGGAACCGGTGCTGTAATTGGTAGTAATGCCTTTTTAACTTCCTCCGTTCCGGCGCATACAAGGGTAAGTATCAAGAATCCGGAACTGCAGTTTAAAGACCGTTCTACGGTACGGACTGCTGAGATTGGCCAGGAAGGCTTCTTTAACCGGGTTGAGCAGGATTAAATAAGAGGACGCTTTGGAATGAGCAATTTTTAGAAAGAGTGGGCTGCAGGACGTTTCTATCCTGCAGTCCACTCTTTTTCAGCAGCAGAGCGCCAGATGGCAGGCATACCTGGCTATGCACAATTCAAATTCGCATTTAAGCAATATTGCAGGAATCCGGGTTTTGTTTTGCGTGATCCCTGAGAATTTTTTTGAATTTAAGGATAAACAGCGTTAGGGTTGTAAGTGCGGCCAGGATATCGGCAATGGGTTCTGCCAGAAATACAGCAAAAACTTTGTCTGATATAAACAGCGGCAGTATGTAAATAAACGGTATCAGCAGAATTATTTTACGCAGCAGCGCCAAAAACAGGGAAATTTTGGCCTGTCCCAGTGCGATAAAGGTTTGCTGGCAGGCAATCTGAACCCCCATCATAAATACACCGCCGGCATAGATCCTCGCTGCCCAGGCTGAGATATCCAGCAGTTCCTGACTGCTTGCGAATAAGGACGGCATCAGGTGCGGGAAGAACATAATAATCAGCCAGAATACCGATGTATATAGGATCGAAGCAATTAACAAAAGTCTAAAAGCGTGTTTTACACGATCCAGTTTGCGGGCTCCGTAATTATAGCTGATGATTGGCTGGGCTCCCTGTGACAACCCCTGTAAAGGAAGCAGGACAAACTGCATGATACTTCCCAGAATGGTCATGGCGCCCACAGCCAGGTCGCCTCCAAAACGTTGAAGGGAAGAGTTAAAGCATATATTCAGCAGGCTTTCCGTGCTGCTCATAATAAAGGGAGAAGCTCCCAGTGCCAGCACCGGAATAATGATCTTTTTGTTAATTTTAAAATCCGCTTTTTTAATACGAAGAATAGTTTTCTTCCCGGTGAGAAAACGAAGTACCCAGATTGCGGATACACACTGGGATAAAATTGTTGCAAGTGCGGCACCTTTCACACCCATGCCAAAGCCGAAGATAAATATCGGATCCAGTACAATATTAATGATGGCACCGATAATAGTGGTCATCATACTGATTTTTGCAAATCCCTGTGCAGTGATAAAAGAATTTAACCCAAGTGCAGTCATAACAAATATGGTTCCCAGCACGTATATATTCATATAATCCAGTGAGTAGGATATTGTATTTTCACTGGCACCAAAAAGGAAAAGCAAAGGTTCACCAAAGATTAAGAAAAAAGCAGTTAATACAACGGCCAGGCCAATAAGCATCACAAAACAGTTGCCAAGGGTCTTTTCCGCCCCATCCATGTCATTTTCCCCCATCTTCATAGAGATCTGGGGAGCTCCGCCCATTCCGATCAGACTGCTGAAAGCCGTGATCAGGATAATTATGGGGAAACAAAGCCCGACACCGGTCAGTGCCAGGGGGCCTACATCCGGCATATGCCCGATGTAGATCCGGTCTACAATATTATAGAGCATGTTAACCAATTGGGCTGTAATTGCAGGCAGCGCCAGCTGGAGCATCAGATGGCTGACTTTTTTTGTACCAAGAAATTCATTACTGTTATTCATTAACGTTACCTCTTATCTAATCTATAATTGTGTATTCAAAGAATTCCTGACGAAGATGGGTGCCTTCCATAATTTCCGGCGGCAGAAGTGCACGGGCTGTCAGTTTTAACTCGCCGCATTCCTGATCCGTTCTCTTTAAATGCGCGTAATCTCCGTCAATAGCTTCCACAACATACTCAAATGTTTCCATGTGTGATCACCTCCCAATCTTTCATTTGTCAAATTATACCTCTGCATATCGCAGGCTCAGATGCGATACTGCATTAATAGATCATGTGAAAGCAGTTTTCTTTCACACTTTAACTCTCAATATTATAGTATAGCGAAGTTGGGTATAATAAACAATAGTTTTATTTGCGTTTGTTAAGAATCTTCGTTATAATACTACTTAATGAAGCAAGTGGTCTGTATTATTATTTGAAAGGGGGAAAATGTCTATGAATTCAATAGAATCCATCATAAGAGAACAAAGAACTTTTTTTCGGGAAGGGCATACGCTGGATATCTCATTTCGGATCGAACAGCTTGGTAAACTTAGGAAAATAATAAAGAAATATGAAAAAGAACTTTACCTGGCATTAAAGGCTGATTTGAATAAGCCGGAATTTGAGGCATATGGAACAGAGATCGGGCTTGTCCTGGATGAAGTGAAGTATATACAATCCCATGTAGAGTCATGGGCGAAACCGAAGCGTGTAAAGACATCGCTGGCGAATTTCCCGTCAGCCAGCCGCATTTACCAGGAACCCTATGGTGTAACCCTGGTGATGTCGCCATGGAATTATCCGGTATTGTTATCTTTGGATCCCCTGGCAGGAGCTATTGCTGCTGGAAACTGTGTTGTTTTAAAGCCGTCTAATTATTCACCAGAGGTTTCCGGACTATTGAAGAAAATGCTGGGTGAGATTTATCCGGAAAAATATGTAGCGGTGATAGAGGGCGGCAGAGCGGAGAACCAGTCGCTTTTGAACCAGCGCTTTGATTATATTTTCTTTACGGGCAGTGTGCAGGTGGGGAAAATGGTTATGGAGGCAGCATCCAAAAACCTTACCCCCGTCAGTCTGGAACTTGGCGGAAAAAGTCCTTGTATTGTGGATGAAACGGCTGATTTAAAGCTTGCGGCAAAACGGATTGTCTGGGGGAAATATCTGAACTCCGGACAGACATGTGTAGCTCCGGATTACCTTCTGGTCCAGGAAGAGGTAAAGGAGCCGCTTCTAGCCTATATGAAAGGCTATATTGAAAAGCTTTATCAAAAGCCGGTAGATGGGGTGGAGATTTATACCAGGATCGTAAATGAAAAACACTACAGACGAATAATGGGTCTGATAGAAGGGGAAAAAGTAATAGCAGGAGGAACCGGGAATCCGGATAAACTGCAGATTGCCCCTACTATTCTGGATGAAATAACGTGGCAGTCACCGGTAATGCAGGAGGAAATTTTTGGTCCGGTGATGCCGGTACTGACTTTTCGGACACTTCAGGAAGCGATACGGATGGTATCCAGGCGGCCAAAACCCCTGGCGGCTTATTATTTCACCTGCAGCAGAAAGCGCGAAAATTATTTTCTGCAGCATACTTCTTTTGGAGGAGGATGTATCAACGATACGGTAATGCATCTGGCAAGTTCCCATATGCCTTTTGGAGGTGTTGGCGACAGCGGAATGGGAGGATATCACGGGAAGGATAGTTTTGAGACCTTTTCTCACAAGAAGAGTATTTTAAAAAAAGCGGGATGGCTTGATCTGCCGTTTCGGTACCCTCCATATAAAGGGATCTATTTTAAGATATTAAAAATGATCTTAAAATAAAGGAACTGTTTGAATAATGCCTGGCAAAGGAGGAGCTGCATGGTAACCATCGAGGAATTTGAAGAGATGATGTCTGAAATAGTAGCCACACTTCCGGAAGAATTTTTCCGGGAATTAAGCGGAGGTGTTATCTTAAAGGAAGAAGAGAAGCGCCACCCGGAGAGCGTTGGCAGAGAATTGAGCATCATGGGTCAGTATTGCAGGAATCCTTTTCTGGGAAGGTACGTTGTGATATACTATGGGTCTTTTCAGCGGATTTATGGCACATTGCCGAAAGAAAGGCTGAAAGAGAAACTCCGTAAGACTATTTTGCACGAATTCAGACACCATTTGGAGTCATTGGCAGGAGAACGAGATCTGGAAATCGAAGATGCCGTCCAAATTGCCCGGTATAAAAGTGAAAAAAAGACTTGACGAATGTGGACGGTAGTAATAAAATAGCAGATAGCGATAGAATATGTTTGTAGGACGCACAAATGTATCTCAGAAAAAGACAAAGCCGAAACGAGGAGGACTATTATGGCAACGTATATGGAAATGAGCAAAGAGGAACTGTTACAGGAAAAAGCAGAGTTGGAAGCACGCTTCCAGGAAATTAAGGAAAAAGGCTTACAATTAGATATGTCCCGTGGAAAACCTTCCGCAGCACAGTTAGACCTGGCTATGGGGATGATGGATGTTTTAAACAGCAGTTCTGACTTGAAATGCAGAGCGGGAGTTGATTGCAGAAACTATGGCGTATTGGACGGAATTCCGGAAGCACAGGAATTACTGGCTGATATGACAGAAGTACCGGCAAACCAGATTATTATCCACGGAAACTCCAGCCTGAACATTATGTTTGATACTATTGCCCGTTCCATGACTCACGGGGTTATGGGAAGTACTCCATGGTGTAAATTAGATAAAGTAAAATTCTTATGTCCGGTACCGGGATATGACAGACATTTCTTAATTACCGAATATTTCGGGATTGAAATGATCAACGTTCCCATGACGATGGATGGACCGGATATGGATATGGTAGAAAAGCTGGTAAGCGAAGATGAAGCGATCAAGGGTATCTGGTGTGTGCCAAAGTACTCTAATCCACAGGGCATTACCTATTCAGATGAAACAGTAAGAAGATTTGCACGTTTACAGCCGGCAGCAAAAGATTTTCGGATTTTCTGGGATAATGCATACGGCATCCACCATTTATATGATGACAAACAGGATAACCTGATTGAAATCCTGATGGAATGTAAAAAAGCAGGGAATCCGGATATGGTTTATAAATTCTGTTCCACTTCAAAAGTAAGTTTTCCGGGTTCCGGTGTGGCAGCAATTGCAGCATCTCCTGCAAACTTAGAAGCGATCAGAAGGCAGATGACAATTCAGACCATCGGACATGATAAATTAAACCAGTTAAGACATGTGCGTTACTTCAAAGATATTCACGGTATGGTTGAACACATGAAAAAACATGCAGACATTATGCGTCCGAAATTTGAAGCAGTAATTAACGGACTGGAATCGGAATTGGGCGGTTTAGAGATCGGAACCTGGATTCGTCCAAGAGGCGGATACTTCATTTCCTTTGATGCACTTCCGGGATGTGCTAAGGCAATCGTTGCTAAAGCAAAAGATGCCGGACTTGTTATGACAGGAGCAGGCGCAACCTTCCCATATGGAAAAGATCCTCAGGACAGCAATATCCGTATTGCACCTTCTTATCCTACTCCGGAAGAGCTGGCAGTGGCAACCGACATTTTCGTGCTCAGTGTAAAACTGGTAAGTATTGACAAAATATTGGAAAGTAAATAAGAATTATCCGGCTGCAGCCCCTGTATTACGGGCTGCGGCCTTTTCTTTGCAGCAGCGGCAGAAATTTTAAAAATTCCCGTTCTCTATATTAATATTTCCTGAAGTTTATTTACAAATGGCAGAGACGTGGTAGAATAAATGTAGCTATTCAGCAGGTCTGCGCATTTACTGCGCTGATCTTGAGAAAATATGGGGACAGCAGGCAAAAATCCCATCGCCATATGCGAATTAAAAATGGATTTTTGCTCATACCTGTGAAGATACTGAACAGGTACGGATAAATTGTGTATGCCACAAAAATGAACATGCAAAGGAAAATTAATATGAGAAAATCACGAAAGATGTTATTAATAGGCGCGATTATTTATGTGCTTGTCATGATTGCAATTTATATGGGGGTAAGTGTATATTTTATGAAACACTTTTTCCCGGGATCAATTATTAATGGAATTGACTGCTCTTCCAAGACAGTGGAAGAAGCAGAAAATATGATAGCGAATAAAGTGCAGGATTACAGTATCACCATAGTGGGGATGGATGGGAAAGAAGGAAGCATCAGCGGCGCACGTATGAACTTTGCCTATGTTGCAAACGGTCAGGTGCAGGCCCTGAAAGACACCCAGAATCCTCTGGTGTGGCTGTATGCTTATTTTAATCCGGAGAGTTACAGCATGGTTGCCAAAACGACTTATGATAAGGAAGCACTTCGCAGCAGCATGGAAAAACTGGAATTTTTTGATGAGACAAAAATAGTAAAACCGGAAGATGCAAAGATTGTACAGGCCGGTACAGGTTACCGCGTTGAAAACGAGGTAGCGGGAAATGAACTGGATAAAGAAAAGGTATTTGAACTGCTGGTAAAAGCTGTGGACGAGGGTGATGCCAAACTGGATCTGGTTGAGAATGACTGTTATCTGAAACCTGCAGTTTATGCAACCGACGAGAGTCTGACAAAGAAAGTTGAAGTACTGAATAAGTATTCAAATATGACAGTTACATATGAGTTTGGAAGTGATCAGGAGGTTATCAGCAGCGATACGATCAACCAGTGGATGAGCCTGGATGTGAATAATAATATTACCTTCAATGAAAACGAAGTCAGTGATTATGTGGATCGTCTGGCAGATGATTATGATACTTATGGACGTTCCCAGCCTTTTAAAACATCCCGCGGGGAGCATGTTACCATTCAGAATGTTACCTACGGATGGCAGATCGACCGGGATGGAGAAAAAAAGGAATTGATGAATATATTAAAGGAAGGGAAATCGGTTTCCCGTGAGCCTGTTTATGCACAGACTGCCTTCGCAAGGGGAGAAAATGATATCGGGGATACCTATGTAGAAATTGATTACAATTTCCAGCATATGTGGTATTATAAGAACGGAAACCTCGTAATAGATACAGATGTGGTTACGGGTAACACTTCCAAAAACTATGATTCTCCGATTGGAGTTTTTACGCTTCAGGATAAAGAACGGGATGCAACACTTGTGGGAGAGGACTACAGGACTCCGGTAAGTTACTGGATGCCATATTATAACGGCGTGGGAATTCACGATGCCAACTGGCAGCCTGTGTTTGGCGGGGACTGGTATAAGACCCACGGATCCCACGGGTGCATTAATACGCCGATTAATATTGTATCTGTTATCTATGACAATATAGAAGTAGGTACACCAATCATCTGCTATCAGGGTTCAACAGCGGCTCCGCCTAATACTCCGGTTACGCCGGTTGCTCCGGAGACGAATACACCACAGAGTGAAAGTAATACGTCCCAGAGTGAAACAAATAAACCGGACGGCGAGACAAACAAACCTGGAAGCGAAACGAACACACCGGGAAGTGAAACGACTGCACCCCAAAGTGAGAATACTCCTCAGACGGATATTCCTTCTCCGGAAAATCCAGACAGTCCGGATGGCGAAGAGTAGAAAAGGAAGAAAAAGTCTCAGAATAAGGGGACAGAGCAGAACTGTAAAGATGTCCAAAATGAGATGGTTCTGAAAATAGAACATAGTAAGAAGAATCATATTAGAATTATGCCGGGATAAAGACGGCGGTTTGAATGAAAAGAATTGAGTATCAGGAGGAAGCATATGAATATTGTAGTACTGGCAGGTGGAATCAGTACGGAGAGAGAAATCTCTATCGTATCTGGTACAAAAGTGTGTGAAGCTTTGAGAGAAAAAGGACACCGTGCTATTTTACTGGATGTGTTTTTTGGAAATACAGGGCTGCAGGCAGACTGTGCGTTTACGGAAGCATATGATGTAAATGCGGCTGCAGCATATATGAGAAGTTTTGACAGTAAACTGGAAGAGGCTGTTAAAACTCAGAAGGAATTTTTCGGGCCGATGGTTCTGGAACTCTGTAAAGCAGCGGATGTAGTCTTTCTGGCGCTTCATGGAGAAAATGGAGAAAATGGGAAAGTCCAGGCAGCATTTGACCTGTTGGGAATTACTTATACCGGCAGCGGATATCTGGGCAGTGCACTGGCTATGGACAAGGGAATTTCAAAACAATTGTTCCTGGAAAACGGAGTCCCCACACCCAAAAGTGTGATGCTGAAAAAGGCAGAGGGAATGAAACAACCGGAAACAATTGGAATTTGCCTTCCCTGTGTGGTTAAGACCTGCTGCGGCGGTTCCAGTGTAGGCGTTTATATTGCAAATACCCGGGAAGAATATGAGCAGGCGGTAAAGAATGCTTTTCACTATGAAGATGAAATTATCATTGAGACCTATGTAAAGGGCAGGGAGTTCTCTATAGGTGTTGTGGATGGTGAAGCGTATCCCATCATCGAGATTGCCCCGATACAGGGCTTCTATGATTACAAAAATAAATATGAGGCAGGCAGTACCATTGAAACCTGTCCGGCGGAACTTGCTGCAGATCTTACGAAAAAAATGCAGGATTATGCGGTGATGGCATATCATGTATTGCGGCTTGAAAATTATGCCAGGGTTGATTTCCTGATGGATGAGAGCAATAACATGTACTGTCTGGAAGCAAACACCCTGCCGGGAATGACGCCTACCAGTCTTCTTCCACAGGAAGCCGGTGCTCTCGGGATGTCATTTGCGGATCTGTGTGAAAAGCTGATTGAAGTTTCATTAAAGAAATAGTAACCGGATTGCAGCTGCTTCTTTACGCAGTATGGTAAGCCGGCATAGATGCATGGGAAGGTTGGTAAATGAGATGAAAAATATGTCTTTAAGTCAGATTGCAAAAGCATGTCAGGGCATATATTACGGAGATAAAGACAAGAGTGAAACTGAGGTTACCAGCATTACAACAGACAGCCGTAAAGCAGAAGACGGCTGTCTGTTTGTTGCGGTAAAGGGGGAACGGGCAGACGGACACCGATTCCTTCCCCAGGTATTTGAAAAAGGAGCCCTTGGTGCATTGGTGGAAGTAAAACCGGAGAATCAGCCAGGTCCTTACATTCTGGTAGATTCGACTCTGCAGGCGGTAAAAGATATTGCGGAGTATTACAGACAGCAGCTGCCTGTGAAAGTGGTTGGTATTACCGGAAGTGTTGGCAAGACCAGCACAAAGGAAATAATAGCTTCTGTATTGGCTGAAAAATATAAGGTCCTGAAGACTCTTGGAAATTTTAATAATGAGCTGGGTCTGCCTCTGACCGTATTCCGGTTAAGAGAGGAACATGAGATTGCAGTTCTGGAAATGGGAATCAGTGACTTTGGAGAAATGCACAGACTGAGTAAAGTGGCAAAGCCGGATATCTGTGTACTGACAAATATTGGACTGTGCCATCTTCAATTTTTAAAAAGCAGAGATGGGATACTGAAAGCAAAGTCTGAGATTTTCGATTATATTGCCGAAGATGGAAAGATTATCTTAAACGGAGATGATGATAAACTTGCCACGATCAATGAAATAAAGGGGATTACCCCAATATTCTTCGGTGTTGAAAGCGGCAGGGAAGTCTATGCGGATCACATTATTCCACGAGGTCTTAAGGGTATCCAGTGTGAGATCCACGCCGGAGAGGAAAGCTTTCAGGCAGTTGTGCCAATTCCCGGATACCATATGGTGTTAAATGCACTGGCAGCCACAGCGGTGGGAAGAACCCTGGGGCTTACTATGGAGGAAATTAAAACAGGGATTGAGAAGTTAGAATCTCTTGGCGGCAGATTCCATATTATTGAGACAGATACCATCACTATCGTGGATGACTGTTATAATGCCAGTCCATCCTCCATGAAAGCATCTTTAGACGTATTAAAAGATGCACAACAGAGGAAAGCTGCAATCCTGGGCGATATGTTTGAGCTTGGGGAAGATGCGGCACTGCTCCACGCAGAAGTGGGTGCATATGCGGCAGAACATAAAATTGATCTCCTGATCTGTGTGGGAGAAATGAGTAAGAATATGGCGCAGGCTGCAAAGGAAGCGGGCGGCTGCCAGGAGGTGGTCTATGCAGAAAACCTGGATTGCCTGACAGAAGTCCTGCCGGGATTGATTAAGAAGGGTGATACGGTACTGGTTAAGGCTTCTCATGGAATGCATTTTGAAAATGTAGTAGAAAAGCTGCGCGAGCTGTAGAGTATGTTTGAAAATTCACATCGTTAAACTGGGATGGAAAGCAGAAAGACTTCTGTAACCGGCAAACAGGCAGTTTCCGTAACAGGAAGCGCCTGGCCGGACAGAAGGCTTTCTGCTTTTGTATTTCGAAAAATAATGATACCGGTAAGATATGATTTCAGGTTGTGTAAACAGATTTTACCAACTATAATAAAAAGAAAACCAAAGTATAGCAGGAGGATTCTATGAAAAAGAATATCATGATACCCGATACAGACCTGAGTGTGCTGCCCCTGGGGCTGGGTACAGCTACAGCCGGGTTGAACTTTGACGGACAGGAAGCAGACAGGCTTTTTGATACGTTTTTATATCTGGGCGGAAATATGATCGATACGGCAAGAGTGTATTCTGACTGGGTTAAGCCGGAGACGGGAAGAAGTGAAAGAGTGATCGGAGAATGGATTCACAGAAGTAAGAAGAGACATGAGACGGTAATTGTGACCAAAGGCGGTCATCCGGATATGACGGTGGAAAAGCCTGACTTACATCTAAGCCGTATGGGCAAAGGGGAAATGCGCCATGATCTGGAAGCTTCATTAAGAGCTTTGCAGACAGATTACATAGATCTTTATTTTTATCACCGGGATGATACAAATCAGTCGGTGGAAGAATTGACAGAGGTAATGGAACAGTTTGTGAGAGAGGGGAAAATCCGTTATTATGGCTGTTCTAACTGGTCCGCCAAACGTATGCAAGAGGCGGATGCATATTGTAAAAAGATGGGATATCGGGGATTTGCTGCAAATCAGGCACTTTATAATCTGGGATCTTGTTTTATGAAACCATTGCCGGATGATACGATGGTGAAAGTGGATGAGGAAATGTTGTCTTATCACAAGGAGAATGCCAATAATGTACTGATGCCTTATATGGGTGTCTGCGGGGGATTCTTTCACAAGTATATAACCCAGGGTGCAGAAGCAGTAAAGGACAGTCCTTATTTTGTAAAAGAAAATGTGGAGATGGCAGAACGGGTAAAATTACTTACCAGAAAATACAGCGCTACTGTTTCCCAGGTTGTATTGGGCTTTTTTACACAGCAGGACACTTTTTGTGTGCCGCTCTATGGGCCAAAGAACATAGCTCAGATTGAAGAGGCTGTTGGGATGTTGGATATTGCGTTTGAAAAGGCAGATTTTTTGTAAGGGGGGATTTTTTGAAAGAGAAAAAATTATTACAGTATATCGGTAAATTTACACAGACGGCAACACTTTCCCTATTTTTCTTATCGGCTGTTTCACTGACAGCGTTTGCTGAGAATGAGACGCCGGAAAGACTGGGGAGTGACCAGAAACCGGAAATTTCTGATATGGGGCATATCCCAAGCGGAATTGACCAGCAGTTTTATAATTATGAGGGGAGAAGCAGACGCAGGACCAGATCTGTTTTGCCACAGCAGTTTGATCTGCGGCAGCAGACGTTGGCTTCCCCTGTCAAGAACCAGAGTCCCTGGGGCAGCTGCTGGGCATTTGGGACACTTTCTGCTATGGAAAGTTCTGTTATGGTACAGGCAAGTGGGAGTAGAAGTACGAATGCAGAAATCCCGGACTATTCAGAAAGACATCTGACCTGGTTTTCCTATCAGCAGCAGGAAGGGGAAGGAATTATTTCCTCAAAGGGGCAGCCTTTTGACGTAGGAGGAAACCGTCAGATAGCTACCGGACTTTTGTCTTCCTGGGCAGGTGTGGAGTTGGAATCGCAAGTGCCCTACCTGACAGGAAAATCACAGGTCTGGTCGGTGGATAAGGAAAAACTTTACGATTCCGCTGGACATCTGCAAAATGCAGATTTTCTTCCCGGAACGGCTGTTTTTGATAACTATGCTGCAAAGAGCGGATATAGGCTGGACCGGGATGCAGTTAATACAATAAAAAAGGCTCTGATGAATAACGGGGCAGTGGATGTATCGTATTATGCAGATCAAAGCAGACCGGATCAGACTTCGGTCAATGGCACTTACATTAACAATAAAACTTATGCTCAGTATACGGATCAGTATTTAACAGCCAATCATGAGGTATCCATAGTAGGGTGGGATGATGACTATTCAGCAGACAATTTTCTGCCGAACCGCCGTCCTCCGGGAAACGGAGCGTGGATCGTGAAAAATAGCTGGGGCAAAAACTGGGGAAATGAAGGCTGTTTTTATTTGTCTTATTATGATCAGTCTGTCTGTGAATTCACCAGTTTTTATCTGGATCTGCCGGATGATGAGGGAAATTACCGGTATGATCACAATTATCAGTATGATTTTTTAGGAATGAAAAGCGTTTATGGTATATTGAGATATCCTCAAAGTAAGGTGATGGTTGCAAACGTATTTACAGCGGGGACATACGAAACATTAAAGGCTGTTTCCGCAGTTACCACAGAGCCAGGATCAGAGGTCCGGATTCAGGTTTATAAAAATCCTGAGGGGGATAATCCACAGAGTGGAATGCTTGTGGCAGAACAGACAGAAACCGTTTCCTATGGAGGATACCATACCTTAGAATTAGAGAAACCTCTTCTTCTGCAGACGGGCGACCAGTTTTCCGTGGTACAGTTAATCACCGGAGATAAGGGAAGCTACGTACCTCTGGAACTTGCATCTACGTTACCTGTGTTCGGAGGTGAAGCTTTTACGAATGCTAAGGTAGAGAAAGGGCAAAGTTTCTGGAATCAGGGAAATGGCTGGACGGATTTAGCCGAAAATCCATATAAAAGTAACAATGTGTATTCCGGAAATGTTATGATCAAAGCATTTACAGTAGATAATGCAGTTACCGCCAGGGTAAAGTCGGTTACGGTTGACAGCCTGGATTCCCGAATGCAGGAAATCGAAAGCGGAATCAGCGCAGAAGTGTCGGATTCACAGGAAGTTCAGATTACCTTGCCGCCTGCTTCTGCATTTATAAGGTTACATCCGGTTTTGGAAGATCAGGGTGAAGTTGAAATACAGATAGACGATCAGATTTATAATGGGGAGGATGCAATTCCCAGATCGGCTTTCGAGGATAAAATTGTAACGGTTGTGGGAAAAGGCCAGTCCGGCAGCATCTGCTACAAGTATCGGTTTACTGTCCCGGATACGGTATTAACGGATAACGGGGTGACATTGACTGACAGCCGCAGTTATCTGCCAAAAGATGTGAATTTCAGCGCACGGGTCTGTGAAATGGAAGAAGGAATCTATGATGAGATCCGTGAGAGCCTGAGCAGGATCGGAGGCAGATTATTTACTGTTTATGCAATCAGTACTACCGCAGATGGAAATGAAATTTCTTTATCCAGTGATGAAAATGTCGTGCTGCATTTTCCAAAGCCTCTGGAATATGAGGAGGACAGAACCAGGCTATTTGCGGTAAGGGTTACGGAGGATCATCTCCTGACCGAGATTTCTGATATGGAAGATGGCCTTCAGGCGCCGGTAAATCACATTGGAAATGCTTACTATGTTGTGGCTGAAACGAAAAAAAGCGCACAAAATCCACCTGCACAGGCTGAAATCGCTGAGTTACCGGATGCAGTGACGGATTATAGTATTGTGGTGAAAGTTGTGTATGGGCAGGAGTATTCCATTGACAATGGAGGAAACTGGAAGATGGCTGAACAGACAGAAGGCGGATTTAGCGGACTGTTTGAAGGATTACTCCCTGGTACAGATTATCAGGTAATTACGAGATTTGCTGAAACAGAGGATACCGCTGCCAGCAAACCGTCTGTTCCTCTGCATGTGCGAACCAAGAATGCGCCTCCTCAGGCACCGGACGCACCGGCTGTCCTGGAAAGGCTGGACAGGAAAATTACGGTTCAGACAGTGCCGGGGCAGGAATATGCCATTAAGCTTTCAGCGGAAGATAATTACGGGGAATGGCAGGCAGAAGGCATTTTTGAAGGACTGAACCCGGAAACGGAATATGATATCATAGCCAGAATCTGTGAAACGGATACTGCCATGGCAAGCAGTGCAGGTAATCCGGCACAGGCAAGAACAAAGGCGGAGCCGCCGGCTGCTGTGGAAAAACCGCAGTTATTATATGCAACGGATAATAGTATAACAGTCCAGGCAAGACCGGGGCAAGAATATATATTAATAGGCCAAGTAAGTGGGGAAGAGGTCATGGATGTGTTATCAAGTGCAGGAGATGATGCTCTGAATGCTGCTGCAAATAACCCGGAGGATTTCATAAATGATGGTGCAAACTGGCAGGAATCTGGAATTTTTACAGGGTTACAGCCGAAGACGGAATATCTGATCTTTGCAAGGAAATCGGGAACAGAGACGGAAATGCCCGGAAAAGTGAGCGAAGGGCTAGTGGCAGAGACCAGGAAAGTGGCGCCAGATGCAGTTTCTGCGCCTGTAGTGATAAAACGTACAGATATATCTGTGGAAGTGGAAACCCAGCCAGGCCAGGAATACAGTATAAAAGTTTCGGGGGAAACGGAGTTCGCCCAATGGCAGGACAGCGGATTATTCGAAAGACTGGAACCTGGAACTGAGTATGAGATTGCCACACGCATAGCAGAAACCGGGATAACTGCGGCAGGAAATACCAGTGAAGTATTGTCCTTGCGAACGAAAGATAGTGCGCCCCAAGCGCCAGCGGCACCGGAAGCTGCCCGGCGATTGGATCACAGCATTATAGTAAATACAGTACCGGGGCAGGTCTATGCGATTACAACAGAAAGCAGCATAAATGGGGATGCACTCATTTGGCAGAGCAGCGGAATATTTGAACGATTGGAAGATCAGGCATGGTACTATATTTTTACAAAGCAGGCGGAGACCGATACAGTGATGGAAAGTGCTGTCAGCGAACCTTTACCGGTTCTTACGCTGCAGTCTTCGGCAGAAGCGCCGGATGTACCGCAGCTGAAATCTGCAGGAAGTGACTTTATAACAATAAAGGAAATGAGCGGTCAGGAGTATTCCATTAACGAAGGCAAGAACTGGCAGCAGGGCAGTACGTTCAGCGGACTTGTACCAAATCGTATCTACCGGGTTATAACCAGGGTATGCAGGACAGCAGACAAAATGGAAAGTCCGGTAAGCCAGGCATTGGATGTGAGAACTGACAAACGTAGTGCCGTGGCGCCTGCGGCGCCCGTATCTATAGGAATAACGGAGACTGCGGTTACCATAAGAACGGTGAATGGTCTGGAATACTCCATCGATGGAGGAAAAAGGTGGCAGGATGGTGGTGTATTCTCAGGCCTGCAGCCTTATACAAATTATCGGGTTCATGCTAGGTCGAAAGAAAATGAAATTTATAAAGCGAGTCCATTAAGTCAGGTTTTGTCAGTTACCACAAAAAAGATTTCGGAATTTCAGGTTATCCTGAATGGTAACGGAGGCAAGACAGACATATCGTCCTTTAAGGTAAAAAATGGGAACCGTTACGGCAGTCTGCCAACCCCAAAGAAATCCAAATATGCATTTAAAGGGTGGTATACAGCGAAAACAGGAGGAAAGAAAATAACTTCAGGTTCTGTAGTATCACTTCAAAAGAAACAGACGCTGTATGCACATTGGTCAAAGGTAAGCATTGCCAGGGTAAGTTCCATTAAACTGTCCAATCCAAAGAAAAGGCAGCTGGCTGTAAAAATAAAGGATGTGAGGGGAGCAGGCGGATATCAGATCTGCTATGCAGAAAACGCATCTTTCAAAAAGAGCAGAAAATCATTAAACACGACGAAAACAAGCAAGAAAATCAGTAAGCTGAAAAAGGGCAGAACCTATTACGTAAAAGTTCGGGCTTATAAAAAGGATTCCTGCGGTAAGAGAATCTATGGAAAGTACAGTAAAGTAAAAAGGATTGTGATAAAAAAATAGAAGGTATTCCAGTAGTCTTTGGAACTAATGTGCAGATATTCCGATCTGTCCATAACGGTATAATCAAATGCCCGTATGGAACGATTGGAATATCTGCACTTTTTTCAGTTGTTTTTAGCAACAAATCGATGTTTTTCTTTATTCGATTTTAATCTATAAACTTCTGTTCCGTACTGTCAAAGAGTCCCAGGTCTGTAAGGCGGATTTCCGGAATTACCGGAAGTGCCATAAAGGACAGTGTTATAAATGGGTCAAAATATTCGGGGATACCCATTTCATGTGCCAGTTTTAACATTTTGGAAGTGATTTCACTGGTAACTTTTCCGGAAGCGGTGCTCATAAGACCAAATAAAGGAAGGGGCAGAGATGACAGGACCTTGCCCTTTGAAGCGATTACATATCCCCCCTGAATCTGTTTTAAATGGTTTATGGCGGCGGCAAGATCCTGGTCATTGTCTCCGGCGGCTATAATATTATGACTGTCATGAGCTACGGTGGTGGCAATTGCCCCATCTCTAATTCCAAAGCCTTTTAAGGGGGCAATGGCGATATTTCCGGTTCCCCTGTGCCTTTCCACAACGCATAGCTTCGTATAGCCGTCTCCCGGACAGAAGAGTCCGTCTTTGGCTGGAACCTGAGCGATTACATTTTTAGTAAGGATCTGGTGTGGAACCATTTCAATAACATGCATGTCTTCTTTACAGGGCAGTGCTAACTGTGAGGTAGTAATTTCCTGGAAATGTACGGTATGCAGCAGGTCTTCGGGAATGGGAATGTCTTCTAACTGCTCCATCCACTGAGGGGTCACCAGGCGCCCGTCTTTATATACGGAGGATACCGCAAAATTTTCCAGGTCATCCAGAATCAGCAGGTCTGCATGGTATCCTGGAGCTATGGCTCCGTAACCGGTAAGACCGTAGGTTCTGGCCGTATGTATGCTTGCCATGGCAATGGCAGCAGCAGGTTTCAGGCCAAGGGCAATGCTTCGGCGTACACAGTGGCTGATATGGCCTTCTTTCCAGATATCCTCCAGATGCTTATCATCGGTGCACAGGAGAAATTGATCCAATGGCAGCTGGCTTTGTACCAATCCGGGGATGATGCCGTCTATATTTTTGGCAGCACTCCCTTCCCGTACCAGAATTTTCATGCCCGCGCGGCATTTTGCCAGAGCTTCTTCAAAATGTACGCATTCATGATCTGTCGCGATTCCGGCACATGCATAGGTCTGAATTTCCTGCCCGGAAAGTCCCGGCGCATGTCCATCTGCTGTTTTTTCTTTAGCCAGCTCTAATTTTTCAAAGATGGAGGCATCCCCTGATAGTACCTGGGGAAAGCACATAACTTCGCCCAGCCCTAACACACGGGGATGATGGATATAAGTATGAATATCTTCGGCTTCAAATTTGGCACCATTTGTCTCAAATGGTGTTGCAGGTACCGAAGAGGGAAGCATAACGAATAAATTTACCGGCAGCTTTGCGGCGGCTTTCAGCAGATAGTCAATAGCTTTGCTTCCACATACGTTTACCATTTCATGGGGATCTGCAATAAGCGTTGTGGTTCCATCCGGCAAAACAGATTTTGTCATTTCGCAGGGGGATACCATGGAGCTTTCGATATGCAGATGGGCATCCATTAACCCCGGACAGAGATACTTTCCACTGCAGTCGATTTCACTGCTGCCGTGATATGAGCCAATGCCCACAATCATGCCCTGGTAAACAGCCACATCTGCAGCATAAATCTCCTGAGTAATTACATTAATAATTTTTCCGTTTTTAAAGACTGTATCAGCCGGGATCCTGCCGGAAGCAGCCTCGCATAAGGTTTGTTTTGATGTCATAATTAGAAACCTTTCCTGAATTATATTTGTTTTTTCATAGGCGGAATTACCATTTACCGGCGCCTGTGAACAGTAATACGATTCTTTTGTAACAGTCTAACACAGAGATTATTCTGTTGCAAGTTGAAGGAGCTTTCTGCTATAATGATTACACAAACGAAGGAGGAAAAACATGGATACGAAGAAATTTTTAGAAATTTGTGCAAGAGGAAAAACAGGTCCTGCAGTGGAAAAAGATGATTGGGATCTGGACTACATCATCGACGGAGTAAGGGATTTGGTTGAGGATTATGACTTTAGCTGGGATAAACAAGTCATTATTCCAAATGATGAAAAACTGTTGGATGATATGTTCGAAGCAGCAAAAAAACTGATCGTAGATCTTGGTATTTACAATATGAGTACAAAGCGGATCATTCATTTTGAAAAAGAAGAGATTGAAGAAGGTCTGAGAAATATGAAGACCGAGCTGGTAATGGGGGAAGGCAAAGATGCGGTAACTTTGAAAGCCCGAAAAATAGAAGATGAATCCTTACCGGTTGTATGGGCAGGAAACCCGGGATGTCCGACACCGGAATCCTTATATTATCCCATTATTTTAAGTGCTGCAAAGGAGCCGGTCATTGACCTTTTGACTTGCGGATCATTAGTAGATGTAGATGGTTATGCGGTAACCAGCGGTGATGTAACGGAAGTAGTGGCAGTGCGCCGCGAAATGGAATATCTTCACAAAGCCCTTAAGGAAGTCGGAAGAGAAGGAATGGGGCTTTTAGCGGCAGAAAGTGCTGTTACAGAAGTTGGAGATTATGCGGCAGTTGGAGAAAAGCGTCTTCGTCCATGCGATTCCCATCTGGTTGCAATGTTTAATGAATTAATGATTGATAACGGTAATTTAGTACGTGCAGCAAATTCACTGGACTATGGAATGAAGAATGCATCCCTGGCATGTACCATGGTTGGTGGTCTTGCAGGGGATGCTCCGGGAGCAACGATTGTCATGCTGGCATCCATAATGGCAGCGAATCTGGTCTGTATGGCGGATTATCATCTCTGTCATCCGATCCATATCCAGGATGTGGCAACCACAGCAAGAGGCTGTCTGTGGCTCCAGTCTGTACTCTGCCAGACATTTGCCAAGAATGCTCCGGCAATTATAGTATGCGATCTTTGGCCAAGCAGCGGCGCTATGACAAAAGAACTGTTGTATGAAGTAGCCGCAAATACAATCGTGGTTACCGTCAGCGGCGGGCATCTGGAAGGACTGGGATCTGCAAATGGAAATAAACCAAACGGAACCGGGCTGGAAGTGCGCCTTATGGGTGAAGTGGGCAAAGCGGTTGCAAAACAAAAGATGACGCGTGAAGAGGCAAATGAAATTGTATTAAAGCTGCTGGATAAATATGAGCATGTATTCCGTATGGAAGACGGAAACTGCGGAAAGCCATTTAATGAAGCATATGATATGGAGACAATTACCCCGCTTCCGGAATGGCTGGCAATGTATGAGGAAGTAAGAGCAGAACTTACAGAAATGGGTATTCAGTTTTAGAATAAATGGATGAGTTGTATTGAACTTTGATAAAAGAAAAAAGGACAAAAGAGAGAGGAAAGAAAAATGAATACAAAAGCAATGCGCTTATTTAAGGCAGAAGATGTAGGCGGCGTAGTTTATTCTTTCGTGGGAAACCTGGTCAATTACATTATTATAATTTACGCATTACAGGGTATTGGATGGACAGATGATATCATCTATGGCAGAGTGGTTCCGGGATTGTCCATCGGACTTATGGCCAGCGGTTTTATCTATGCCTATATGGGCAGAAAACTGGCAAAGAGAACAGGAAGAACAGATGTCACCGCCCTACCTTCCGGTGTATCCACTCCGGCGATGTTCGTCTATCTGTATGGAGTTATTTATCCGCTCCATTATGCCGGGCTGTCACCGGAAGAATGTTGGACAGCAGCAGTTGCAGCTTGTTTCCTGGGAGGATTTATTGAGTTAATCGGAGGATTTGTCGGACCGTACATCAGAAGAATTATTCCCAGAGCAGCTATGCTTGGTGCAGTTGCAGGAATTGGTCTCGTATGGATGGCAACGGTTGGTTTATTTGAGGTTTATCATGATCCCGTATTGGGAATGCCGGTTCTTATCATTGCAATTATCGGTTTAATCGGCGGTTATGTATTTAAGAAGAAGATCCCTATGCTTTTGGTATCCGTGGTCTTTGGTGTGGTGTACGCTATCTGTCTTGGAAGAGTACAGATTGACACCTCTACAGTCGGAGTAGTACTTCCATATTTCTCCGGAGCAAATATACTGGCCGGATTTAAACTGATTGTGCCGTATCTGGGAGTTATTATCCCAATTGAAGTATATAACTTTATCGAAACCATGGATAACGTGGAATCCGCCATTGCAGCAGGAGATGACTACAATGTGGGACATGCTCAGATTGCGGATGGGTGCTGTACGATGTTATCTGCATTGTTTGGTGGAATTATACCAAATACAGTATGGCTGGGTCACCCGGGTCTGAAGAAAAGCGGAACAGGAACCGGATATTCATGGGTTACCGGAGTACTGTTTGGAGCATCTGCGCTGTTTGGCGTTTATGGATTCTTCAATTCTCTGATGCCTGCAGTGATAGCATCCATAACCTTCTTATGGTGTGCAATTCTGATGGTAGTCCAGTCCAGCACAGATGTGCCTAGAAGACACGGCGCTGCAGTTGCCATTGCACTGATTCCGCATATAGCGGACGTTTTGTATACATATGTACGAGATGCCTTAGGTTCTTTTGGAATCTTTTTGGAAGATACCCTTACGATGAACAGCAGTGATACGGTTTCTCAGACCATGCTGAATTACGGAGTCACCTGGCATGGTGTTGCAGCAATGCGACATGGGGCAATTCTTACCAGTATACTCTGGGCAACGGTTGTGGTATTCATCATTGACAGAAGACTGGATAAGGCAGGATATGCGCTTATCATAGCATCCATACTGTCGTTCTTTGGATTTATGCATGCCCCAATGCTGGGATTTGGGATCGATACAATGTCCTTCCCGTATGCTGTAGGGTATCTGATCTGCGCTGTAATCTGCTTTATTTTCCATTTTACACACAAGAAGCTGATGGATGTGCCGCGCAGATATGATTACGTATAGGAGGAAATTAGAATGGATGTTAAGTGTGTCAGAGTATTAAGACCTTATGAAAAAGCAGATGATAAGAAAAAAGTGATTTATATTGATGAGGATGCAAAGTATTCTCTGATGAAAGAATGGGGAGATAAAGTATTTATCAAAGGACGCAATGATGTCAGGGACGTAGAAATCCAGCCCCTAAAAGAACTGGATCAAAACGGTTTTATTGCCCGGGCAGGACAGCAGTTAATTGATGAGCTTTATATTGAGTATGGGGAAGAAGTCATGATTATATAAGTGTATTTTATGAGGGAGCAGCGATTGAGCTGCTCCTGCTTTTATATATGTGCCAAAATTTTTATATACGTGCCAAATATTTTTCCCATTCTTCCAGCGGGCTGCCGAAGTCTTGTTTGAGCTTTATATTCGCTTGCAGAGCATCCGCCTCCGGCGGTGAAAGAAGCTGAAATACTTCCGGATATTCCGCATCCCAGAAACATTCTTTTAAAACTTCTTCCAGGTCGCTCAGGGAATGGATCTGTTCCCGTATCATCCCGATCTTATCGGAAAGATACCGGCATTCCTGCATCTCTTCAATGAATAACCGCAGTTTTTCATCATCCATCATTTCGCCATCTTCAAATTCAGATACAGGTACAGTCACATCAGCGGACCGTGAAACAAAGACATGGCCGATTTGACCTAATTGGATATATTGATATAGGGATTCCTGGAATAATTCCAGTGCACAGGAAAGAAAGGAAACCAGTTCATCTTCTTTTTCCAGGGAAAGTTCCAGAATTAAATGCGCAAGTGCTGTCCGTAAAAGACGTTTTAGCTGTACCTTGGTAAAAGCGGATAAATGGCGGTAAAGCCTGGATCTGATCCGTGGGTGGATGTCAAGCATATAAACGCTGGTATTGCATAATACACAGCCGATCGCATTTTGAAATACAATCTGAAAAATGTTAACCAGAAGATTTTCAAAATCACTATGGTAGCCCCGCAATACCTCCCTGATAACAGATACAGAAAAATAAGATAAAAAGGTTTCTTCCAAATGAAATCTGTGCAGATATTCTGCTATGAAATCAATTCCTGTCAGTCCCTCTATTTCTAAACAGAGAGGATAATCAATGGAGCCGGGGCTTAGATGTGCTCCAAAATAAACATCATAATCATGGAAGAATGGAGGAATACCGGTTAAGATGGTCCGTTTGTAAACATCGTTTTCGATGTGAAGTAAATGTGCCTGAATATGTTTCAACAGGTACCGTGACTCATCCAGTAACTGCTGTTTGTGCTTCAAACCGGATGAAAAACGCTCCTCGACAGACTCTGTTCCTGTTATAAGATTCATAGAGGAAGCATTTGTATCTTCCAGACAATACAAAATAGAAAGAAGAATCTGCCTGGCAGTTTCGTTTGTAACAGAGGTACTTTCAGCACTGGTATATTTTCGAACCCTTTTTGCAAGAAGGGGAAGCACTTCTTCCAGGGTGACATCAGAGGGGAATTGGCTATTATTCATCAAATTGTCCTTTCCATCCTTTTCGGATTTTACGGCAGAAATGATTCAGGCAGGTGTCTTCCAGGTATTCCAGTGAACCTTCGCATTCGCCTTCAAAGTGTACTTTCATATAATGAAGAAGGTCGTCATCACTTAATTCATCGAGAGACTCATTTTTGTACAGGTAAAAAATATTCTGAAGTGATATAAGAGTATCCAGATAATTGTCCTGATAAATGTAAGAAGAGTCACAAAATTCATAGATCAGTTTTGGAAGAATACCACCCTCAAATTCAATACGTCCAAATTCTGTCAGTACATCTCGGCGGCATTCCATAAGCTGTGCAGCATCTTCTTCCGAGAGCGCAATACCAAACTGCTGAGTGTATTGGTTACAGGATACCAGGTTAGTGAGAAAATTTTTTTTACCGGCATTTAACAGGAGTGAAGTCAGTGCGGATTCATTCATAAGAATATCCTTTCTATTTATAAAGTTCGGAGGGAGAGTATTCCCACCGAAATTGACAGGTATATAATATATACACCCTTAGAATTGTAACTGCAAGACTTGAAAAAATCGCGATTTTGTGGTAATATAATAGCAGAAAAGCTATAAAAAAGTGTCCGTTTGGGGCACTTTTTTACTTTAAAATAAAATACAGGAAAGTAGAAAGGAAGTATTGCAGGATGTATCCTGCAGCACTGGGTGAGTATCAAGATGAAATATGACTGCCTGATAGTAGATGATGAGGAAGCACTTGCTGACAGTACCTGTGAATACTTTAATATGTTTGATGTGAAAACAGCGGTTGTTTATACAAAAAGCCAATGTCTGGAATTTTTTGGAGAGAATCAGGCGGAGATGATTCTTCTGGATATCAGTCTGGGGAATGATTCTGGATTTGCATTGTGTAAAGAGCTCAGGGAAAAAATACAGGTTCCTATTTTGTTTATCAGTGCCAGAACCAGCGATGATGATGTGCTGATAGCTTTAAATATCGGTGGAGATGACTATATAAAAAAACCATATTCACTCAGTATTCTCCTGGCGAAGGTAAAGGCGGTACTTCGGCGTCAGAAGCTGTCAAATGTCAGAGATTTGTTTGAGGACAGAGGTCTGGTTGTGGACTTTAAGACTTCCAGGGCCAGTTTAGATGGTACGCTATTAAAATTAAAGACAATGGAATATCAGCTGTTAGAATATCTGGTACAGAATGCAAACCGCATTATTCCAAAAGAAGAACTGTTCCGAAAGGTCTGGAAAGATGCTATAACCGGAGATGGAACACTAAACGTGCACATACGAAGGATACGTGAGAAGATAGAAGAAAATCCTAATGACCCCAAACGAATAAAAACAATCTGGGGAACGGGATACGTATATGAGGAGGAGTATCGTGATTAATAAAGGATTCATAGCGGTGACAGCAGCATTCCTTGTCATGATGGCGGGGTTTATGTTTTGGACGGCGACAGATGCCAAAGTGCAGAACCTGGATATTACTGCCGTGAATGATGTTGTAATGCAGGCAGCAGATCATTGGGATGAATTACTACAGGGAAGAAGCCGACAGGCTGTAAACCATGCCTATTCTTTTGTATTTTCCATATTTGACAGGGACGGGAAGATTCTGATGGCGACAGAAAAGGGGCTGTCAGAGAACCTGTCAATGTCGATTATTAATCGGGATACTATCGTGGATATCGAAAAAGATGGGGTGTTACTTGGCAAGGCAGTATTTCATAATAATTCTCAAGAATTTCTAAAATCAAAAACAGAACAATTTCTTTTATGCGGCGTGATTTTGATTTGCGGCATTCTGTTCTGCATCGTAATATATTATTGGTATCTGAGGAAGGAATTATTTGTACCATTTCAGAAAATGGAGTATTTTGCAAGAAATATAGCAAGAGGGGATTTCAATGTTCCGCTGGAAATGGATCATACAAATTTATTTGGAGCATTTACAGAAAGTTTTGATCTGATGCGTGAAGAATTAAAAAGGGCAAAGGAAAATGAGCGTCAGGCAAATCAAAGTAAAAAAGAGCTGGTTGCATCATTAAGCCATGATATTAAGACTCCGGTAGCTTCCATCCAAGCCATATCTGAGCTGATGCTGGCATTCCAAAGAAGCGATAAAGAGAAGAAACAGTTGGAAACAATCGGACAAAAAGCTGAACAGATCAATCAACTGATTACAAATTTATTTCAGGCAACTATGGAGGAATTAGAGAAGCTGAAAGTGGAAACTTTAGAAATGGGCAGCCAGATTCTGAGTTCTTATATAGCGGCAGCTGATTACAATCATCTGGCTGATCTGAAATCTATCCCGGAATGCATGATCGCAGCTGATCCACTACGGCTTCAGCAGGTAATCGATAATGTAATGAACAATTCCTATAAATATGCTAATACCTCTATTGAGATTTCTGCTTTCTGTGAGGAGAATTATCTGAAAGTATGTTTCCGGGATTTTGGAAAAGGGGCAGCGAAAGAGGATTTACCATTACTATTTGAAAAGTTCTACCGGGGCAGAAATACTTCAGAGAAAAACGGAGCAGGACTGGGGCTGTATTTAGCCCGGTATTTTATGGAACAGATGGGGGGCAGTATCAACTGCGAAAACCGGGAAAATGGCTTTGTGGTTACCCTGTTTGTAAGACTTGCAGGAAAAGAGCAGTTCACGCATTAATTATCAAACCATTCTGCGGGTGAAGAATTAACGTAATGGGAATGGAATTCAAGAATACGGTATTCTTGTATGCCATGTATTTTAAAAGGCTCTTGAGATAAATACTTTTCAATTTTTTCTTTTGAATCGGATTTCATAATAAATACACCGCCGCTCATATCGGTTTTCAGCCCGGACAGTAATGTTGTTCCTTCATCCATTGCTTTTTGTGTATATGCCATATGTTCTTTCATTATATCATCTGTCATTTTATCTGCATCTAGTATCATTCCTTCGATCATAAAATATTTCATGTTGTTTTCCACCTGAATTTATATTTTCTTCAATTATATACCTGGCTCGTGGAAAATAAAAGGGGGGTAGTAAGCTGAGTAAGGGGAGTGTGCGTTATTGTCAAGATTATAAGTTTTAAGGATTGGTTAAAGAAATGACGAAATATAAATAGTCTAAAAAACCGCTTAAATGCTGTATTTATAGGCTTTTTTACGATTTTCAAAGTTATATAAAATCCGTAAAAATCTCATAAAATTTGCTTACTAGTGACAAACTAGTGACAAAAAATCATATCATTTCAACGGCTTTCCTGAGTTCCTCTATATCTTTATGTGTGTATGTCCTTTCCGTGATATCTTTTCCTGCATGCCCCATTAACTTCTGGATGGAAACCTTGTTTGCGCCGGCATTATCCAGCAGAGATGAAAAGGTATGCCTGCAATCATGCGGAGTATGTGATGGATCTATACCGATATCATTCAATGTCTCTTTAAATATTTTAGTGTACCGGGTAGGATTTATTGCAGTTGTTTTTCCATCAAGGCAGATGAGACTTTTCCCGCCCTGATATTTTCTTGCGCTCACGAAGCTATAAATTTTTGAGTGGATGGGAACGATCCGGTTTTTACTGGCTCTGGTTTTCACACCGCCCTGCATTGTTTTTTCTTCTAAGTCAATTTTCTCTAATGGCATTTTTAACAATTCAGATATTCTCCATCCAGTGTATACAAATATTAGGATGGTGTCAACAAATGGCTTATCTTTGTTGTTCCATAGTTTTTCGATATCGTCTTTCGTGAATGGAACACCGGGTTGGTCATCGTCTTCCTTTGTTATTTTTATAAATGCAGAATAGTCTTTCTGGACAATATCATACTCCAGGGCGTATTTATACATCTGTTTCAATAAGTTTACAATATGTTCCATGTAAGCATGAGATAAGCTGTCATCGTTCAGTATATCCTGCATGTGCATGGTCCTTATATCAGCGAATACCATTCTGTGGAGAGTTTTGCATTTCTTATAAGCGCCTATGTAGCAGCTTTCGCTACTGGATCGCTTCGTTCGTTCTTCCGTATATTCTTTTTGAAACTTGTATTTATACCACAGCTTAAAGATTTCAACAAAGGTCATATGCCTGGACTTTGTATCATAGGGAGTTTTATTGTACTCCGCAAGGGCGTTGAATGCCTCCATCCAGTCTGGAAAATAACCAATGGGTTTATCATAGATTGGATAACCGTTATCGTCCCAATTCTTCACAGGTGGTCTTGCCATGTATGGTTTTCTACGATTACCAGACAGTGTCACTATGCTGCCAAAACCATTTGGCAGGCGTGGATGTGCTTTTTTCTTACCTTTCTTTGTCTTAAGTTCAATTTCCATTATATCATCTCCTTATTTTGGGGTATAAAAAATACACCCTATGCATTTTTCTGGATGTATGATATAATTCAAGTGACTAATTTAAATTAATCTACATCCTTTTTGGTTGATAGGTTACTTCTATGTAAAGCCGCTTTGGATTGCCGTCCAGGGCGGCTCTGTTTTACTTGACTTATCTAACAATAAACCTGCATTTAGCAGTAGCGCCACTTTTCATCTTATAATATATTACTCCTAATATATTATAATTTTAAAAATTTATCAGTTATTTCCTTTTCGAGTTCTTTCTGTTGAGTTGCAGTTAGCTTTGATGATGTACGAATAACAATAGTTCCTAATAAATTATGAGAACCAGAATCGAGTATTGTTCCATCATAGGATGCTAAATATGTATTTCTTTTTTCTGCATCCGCTATATTTGAGTAAACTTCAATACACCCACCGACATCAGTTCCTTTGTCTATCGTATCAGTGCCAACTACATCGGATGAATTTACTAGTGAATGAGCGAAGTATATAGCTGCTGTGTAGCCACCTTGCTTATGTAAATGTCCATTGGGATCATTTTCTTCAGTAACTGCCTGAATATCCAAAATAGTATCTATCTCTTTTAAACGTTCTATTATAAAACTTTCAGAGGGGTTGGTTATTTGCTTAGACATGAGAACACTGTTTTCATATAATTTTTGCTTTTCCTGTATATTTGATATATTTGAAGTATAGTCCAAAGGCATAGACAAACTTGCTATATCAGTTTCTATAGTTTTTATTTCAGATTTTAATTGTTTTAACGATGTCTTTCTATCTTCAGTTTCAGCTTTTATATCTGCTGTTTTGGATGCTATGTCGCTTGTGCCGGTCTTAAGTTCTTCTAAAAGGTCTGGAACCTCAACTTTTGATTTATCAGCATCATCTAAAGCAGCTTTAAGATTGGTCAGTGTTGATTCATCATAAGGTGTCTCACTTTTTTCAATTAATTTTTGTGCGTTAGAAATAATATCATCTAATTCCTGATTTTTTGAACTTATATTTGATACAACATTGTTGTATTCAGATATGAGAGTGTTGTATTCAGGAATAAAGGTATTAAATTCTGTAACTGCGGTATTAAATGCCGCAACTGCCTGATCATGTGGTTTCTTATACGAGAAGTACCATATGCAACCGCCTGCAATAGCAAGAATTAGAATAACGAGCATTCCAATAATCCATTTTTTTCGTGTTTTATTTGTATTCATAACTTTTCCCTCTTTCTAATTTTTTATTTACAATTGTAATATTTTCAGAAATTCTTCTTCTTTAAGTATCTTTATGTTTATGCCTGATTGTATTAGGTCATAAGCTTTTTCTTCTTTTGTACTCAATCCATCTTCTCCGACAAGTTTTTTATCTTGCGTTCCTACGATAAGGTAATTTGTTTTTTTACTAACTGCGCTTTTAATAATGCCGCCAAGATCAAGAATTTTTTGCATAGCAGTTTTTCTATCCATAGAATTAAATTCCCCTGTAACGACAATATTCTTATTATAAAAAACGTGAGAAACATCAAACTCATTTGTGGCGGCAGATAATTCTGAGATTTTTATATGTTGATGATGAGGTTTTATAAAAGTTTTATTTGGCTTTAGTTCTGAAAAAGATCTTTTATTTATACTTGTAAAGTTTTTTATATATGAATCAAAAGTGCGATATCTTGATTTTTCTATTGAAGCGATGATAATTTTTGCGCAGATTTCAGCATCATTTAAAGCATTATGATGATTTGTAATATCTATATTAAAATAACAAGCTCTTTTTTCTAAAGAATTACCTTCACCATCAAATACTTTAGATGAAAAATTTACACTATCTATGTATTTGAACTCAGGTTTGTTCAAACAATATGTCTCAAAAAGACAATATAATACAGACATATCAAATTGGGCATTATGCGCTATAACATAGTCTGTGTTTAAAAATGAATCTTTTATTTTTTCCCAGATATATGGGAATTGTTCACAATTCTTTACATCATCATAACAGATTCCATGAATTTCAGTGTGTTCATGACGGAAGTGATCTGACGGTGGCTTAATTAAGTAATAATCTTGTTTAATAATTTTCATGTCTTTTACACCAACAATTCCAATGGAGCAGGCGCTATCCATATTATTATTAGCTGTTTCAAAATCAATGGAAATAAAATCATAAATATTCATAACTGACTCCCTCTTTCTTCTTTTAATATTATCAAAGGCTTATGCCTGTTGATTACTATTTGACAAATATATCATTGTCAATGTTTGACACTGTCCTTTAGTACTAGCGGTTCTAAACCTCATTCAAGACCATTTAGGAACCAGTGGTTAAGGCCATTTTTTTCTTGTACTCAGGGGGAAATATCCCTGAATTAGAATACTAAAATCGTAAATAAGATTACCAGCTTTAATTACCACTAAATGCTGTTAAAGCCTTAGTCATTTTTTTAGGTGGGTCGTGAAATACGACATACCTTAACTACTCACGTTACTAAGGTTTTTGAACTATGGTGCCAATATTATGCAACGTATCGTTCCGGAAGATACGTCTAAGACTGGATCGGAACGAAGATATTCGTTGATCTTCAGACGTATCGTTCAGAACGACACGTTGACATGTCCTGCTGCATGTCCGACAATTTGTCAGGCATGAAATAGATAAGAACGTCTTTACCCGATAAAGAGGTTGTGCGCCTGATGCACATCAATTGTCAACAATTGTCAACGTGACTATGAGACGGGCACGTGCTTATGTGACAAGCGCATATGGTTCCCAGTACTTTCGAATACTTTGTGGAGTCCGAAAATGAATCAGATCAACCACTACGAATACGTTGTCGTTAGGGTTTTCGTACTTTGGTATGAATAGCTGGTAACCGGATGCCCACCTTTTACTGTTCACCGAATGGTTGCCAGTAACGCATCCGCTCGAACCTTTTTCCCAACTTCTTGGGAAAACATTTAATCAAAAGGCAATTCTTCATCTATGCCGTCAGGTATAATCATCTCTTGGGAAATTTTTTCTTTACTGTCCCATTCATGTAAAATATTTTCATTTAAAAATGTAGATGCATTCCCGCAAATATGGCAATAACGAGCATTCGCTGGAAGTAAATGCCCGCAAGGCTCATCCCCATCATAATAGCTACCTTCATTCCAGTGTCTATTATCACATTTGTTTATTAAGTAAGTTCCACAAATATGGCAGTACTCACCATCATCTAATATATGCTCATTATCACACACTGGGCACCTCATTGCTTTTGAGTTATCATCCAGTTTTACTATTTCTTCATATACCATAGTTCCTTCTCCCCATTTCAATAAATGATTTCCACATATCGAGCAATAATTCATCACTTTGCTTATCGAAGTAAAGCCACAAACAGAACAAACTTTTTTGTAATAGAATTTAAAAAATATATTATAGAGATTTTTGGAAATACCCACCTTTTCATTAATTGCCCGATCAGTATTAAAAAAGATTAACCTGGTTCGGGCCGCTGGTATAGTAATTTCAAATTGCCTGGATATATTATTATAACTTTTATCTTTTAATTGCGTCAAAATGGATGTCGGGACTAAAACATTCCTTGCAAATGCATTAACCTCATTTTCTAATACAATATTTTCTTCTTTTGACATACAGCCTCTGAATAATGTTGTAGATTCAAAATCTTCAAGATGCTTTAAGTAAATATGCCCTATCTCATGCATAAGAGTAAAGCGGATCCTATTTCCTAAAAACTTATCATCGTTATATGCTATGGTATAATTGTCCGCATCGATTTGTGTAAATCCATCTTTGCTTCCAAGACAACGTATTACAGTTTCTCGATCGCAGTTATATTCTTTCATTAATTCAGAATATAAGCATATCCCCCAATTATTAAGTTTAATTATATTGAATATATCAAATGGAAATGATTTTATATTAAATTCTTCTAAAAATTCACATGCTTTTTTATTAACATAATCATATCTTGCATGTTTAGGTATTATCATTCTTTTTTGCCTCTTTGCCTTTTTTTGAAAGAGAATGAATCATTTTAATTGCCAATGACCTATCATCATCTGAAAGGTCCATCATACCTCTTGCAGCGGCACGGATATCTGGAGGAAAAGATTCTTTCAACTCTGAGTTATAAACTATTAATCCATTTGATAATTTATCTGCACTTATGTCTAAATTTTTACATATTTTAATAATATTCGATACATTTGCATTATTGACACCACGCTTAAGCACGCTATCTAAGGTACTCCAAGGTATCTCAGATATTTCAGAAAATTTTTTAAGACTCCCATATTTTTCTATAATAAGGTTTTTTAATTTTTGTTCTAATTCTCCCATTCTTATCACCTCCTGAAAATAATATATCACAATAATATCGAAAAATCAACAATCATTATCGAAAAATCGTTAATCCAATATATAAATTTAAAATATCACAAGTTTAGATTAAAAAAATCACGAAAATTTATAAATTAGCAATTGACATTCACGAATAAATGTGTATAATTAAAATTAATCACGAAAAATCGTGAGAAAGGAGGATGAATAATGTTCAGAAATTTAGAAGCGGAAATAGCGAGATCCGGTATGAGAAAGGCAGAAATAGCAAAAGAGATAGGAATAACGCCAAGCACTTTGTCACTTAAAATTTCAGGGAAATCAAATTTATCTTTAACTGAAGCATCTAAAATTAAAAAAATTCTAAAAGTAGACATTCCTATTGAAGAATTATTTAATTTAGATCATTAATTGAGAGGAGCATAGCTATGAATGATTTATTTAACGAAGTATTCGGCGCTTCAGACGCAGAAAGAAAAACACCCATTGAAATTGCATTGGGAGTAGATGGCAAAGGAATGACAACGGCAAGAAAATTGTATGCATTCTTAGAATACGATCCCAAAAACTATGCGAAATGGTTCAGAAAAAACATTTTGGAAAACAACTTCGCAGAAGAAGATGCAGATTTTTGGGTTTTCGTACCAAAGGACGAAAACCACCAGGGCGGGAGACCAACGCAGGATGCAAAACTTACAGCCAGTTTTGCTAAAAAGCTTTCTATGATGCAGAAAAATCAGAAAGGCGAAGCGGCCCGAAACTACTTTGTAGGAGTAGAGGATGGAACAAAGAAACTTGTAGAACAGCTTCCTTGTCCGCTTAACTCCCAGATTGCCGCAGATGTTGCGAAACTGGGCAACACAACCGTTCAGATCATGACAAAACAGGGATCAGCACCACATAAAATCGCAGAAGCTTTCTTATTGGAATGCCAGCAGTTTGGAATTCAGCTTCCGGCAGATTTTGTTAAGAAACCGGAGTATGAGCAGATCGAACTATTTGAATAAGAAGGGAGAACAGCAATGAGACAGAAACGAAAAACGGTATGGGATTACCTGGATGGGAAAAAACTTGTGGACGTGGTGAAAGCAGCACCGGACAACAACATGACGGTCGCTGACCTTAAGGAGGAAATTGTAAAAGAAAATCCCGGTCACGAAGTTACATTTAATGTGCAGTAAGAAAGGAGAACATGATGTACAATTTTCACATTTTGGAAGGAAAGAAATTAATCAGTTACAAACCAACAAAAGAGCATTACCTTTTGGCAATTGTCAGATGTATTGATAAAGCGGAAGGCGAGGAATCAATAAGTATAAAAGGTTGGAAGGCAAAGTATCCGGAGAACTTCAAACATTACTTGTACCTTGCCATTAAGCTAATACCAAAGCTATTTGATTATCGCAAAAAGTATACCTCGGATGAAGTGGGACAGTGGTTTGATTTTATCAACTACATAGACGGTATGATTGCGCTGCTGACACCCAGGGAACTTATGCAGATGTTCCCGATCACAAAAGAATACGATGGCAAGAAATACGGAATGAAAGATTACTTCTTTACCATGAATGTTATTGATCAAATGGGAGTTGATAACCTGATTGGGGATCCGTACAGTTTTTTATTCGATTATATGAATACGGATACTCAAATTTATATGTGTACCTGGACAGCAATTATCAATCGAGGGTATCAAGCACAGGGTGGCAGAGATATACTGCTTGATTTTTTCGAAGAGCAGGGAATGCCTTTACCCACTTACCATGAAGAAAACGGGTATCTGGTTAATGACAAAAACGGTGAAAAGTTTAAAATTGAAAAACCAAAAAATAAGCTGAAAAAATTATTCAGCGTTGTTTAAAAAGAAAAGGAGGACACACAATGAATGAATTAATGATTAATGGAACACAAAGTTTTATGAAAAAGGAAATACCGGTAGTATCCGGAGGGTTTGGTATTGGGAAGAGATGCATGTCAGACAGAACTATTGCTGATATACATGGAATGAAAGTTATGCATGTAAGAGAACTAATTAACCGGAATATCAAAAGATTCAAGGAAAACGTTGATATTATCGACCTGAAGCAACGTATCGTTCAGAACGATACGTCTGAAGATCAATGTGCTTATGACGCAAGCACGTTAGAATTACTCCAAAATCTGGGCTATGCGAAGCAGTCTATCACTCAGGCAGAACACATTTACCTGCTGTCAGAACGTGGCTATGCAAAGCTGATCAAGATCATGGACACGGATAAAGCCTGGGAGGTCCATGACAAGCTGATAGACGAATATTTCGAATTGAAGGAAGACTCCATAAACCGTCAGCAGCTTTCACCACAGATGCAGTTAATGAACATGCTTGTGGAATCCATGTCAAAGAATGAGTTAGAGCAGAAGCGCCAAGCTGAGAAATTAGAGCAATTGGATGATAAAGTTACTTCTATCAAAGAAGTGGTTGCTTTAAATCCAACACAATGGAGAAAAGACAGCGCAAACATCATTAATAAGATAGCCAAAGATCTTGGTGGCTATGAGCACATTAAGCCAATCCGGGACGAGATCTACAGATTACTGGAGCAACGCATGGGTGTAGCTTTGAATATTCGTCTTACAAATAAGAAGAAAACAATGTCCCTGAATGGTGTTTGCAAATCCAAAATTGATAAGTTGAATCAACTGGATGTAATCGCAGATGATAAGAAGCTGATCGAAGGATATATTGCCATTGTGAAAGAAATGGCGGTTAAATACGGAACCGAACAGAAGGGGGCGTAAAAATGAGCATTACACTTGAGCAGGCACTTAGAACAATAACCGAGTCAATACAGGTCCCTGTATTCTCGGGCCGGCACATACCGATTAATAAAGTATCGGAGATATTAGGGAAAAATCCGCAGGCGATACGGATAGGACTTCAACGTGGGATACTTCCGATTGGTGTTGCGATTCCGACAACTGAGGATAAAGGGAAACAGAAGTTTACCTACTACGTAAGCCCCAAGCTACTATGGGAGTATACCGGGGTAGTTGTTGAGGGTCAAGAGGAAGGGGAAACAGAGGAATGATGATAGCAGCTTACGTACTAACCATGATTACATTCTGCATTCTTCCAGATGTTGAACTAACCAATTTGCAAGCAGTGCTCAGTGCTACTGTGATTTATATCGCATGGATCTGCTTTGTGGAGTATGTAAAAGAAAATGCGAAAGGTTGACGAACTGTCAATAACGCAACGTGAAACCAGGAGAATTAATTGCAAATAGAGGAGAATAAACATGGATTTTAAAGATGAAATAATAGAACATATAAAATCACGCACTGACATTGAGGAGCCCAAGATAGACATTCATAAATTTTTGGAAAGTTATGAGATGGGAATGTACGGGCAAATGTGCTGCGACCGGATAGCGGAAGCTGAGTTGTTAGATGAGAAACATATTGTAATAGATTTAGCTTATCCAGGCCATATCTGCGTTGATAAAATAGGATTTTTGAAGTGTGAAGACATTCTATTATCTTATGTGCCACAGGAGAAAATTGATGAAATGTCAGATGCCTTCTTTACTCTGAGCGAAGCAGCTGCGGCCAGGAATGGCTTAATTCATTATCTTCGTAATATGAGCAAGAAAGATATACGGGAGTCATTAGAAGAGTTGAATAAAAATAAGGATGATTCAGAAGAAATGCCACATATGAAGGAATATTTAAAGCAAGAACTTAAATGCAAAGGGGCTGTATATGGCGTAAAAATATATCTGATTAATAAGTTAAAGGATTTCTATATCAGATTCAGATACAGAAAAGTGTATTCAGTTTTGAAGAAGTGCTGCGGTAATATAGGAGATGCAACAGCAGAGAATATACATAAACCTACAGCAGTCAAGGACAAGAATCAATGGATTGTATATCTTGAGGCATTAGAAAGATTTATGGAGAAATACGGAAACGAAATTATTCCTGAAAATCTACAAAAAGATGAATTGAAAAAGTACGTTTTCTTAGGAGTGAAATACATCGGAAAATCAAGATATTCACATAACAAAAGCATGAATACTGATCAGGAGTATAAGAAGGTTGAGTCAATAATGGCTGCAATAGAACTGATGACTCCCAGGGAATTAACACAGATGTTTCCGATTGCTAAAAAATATGATGGCGATAAGTATGAATCAAAAGATTACTTCTACACGATGGACGCTATTGAAAATATAGGTATGGACAGTGCTCTTGGATCTCATAAAAATGTTATTAATTTATTGTGGGATTACACGAATCATGACATCTCAATGTTTATGGTACGGTGGATGGGAGTAGTGGGAGACTTGGCAATATATACCCAGAATAGAGATCCGTTAGAGCAGTTTTTTAGTATTCAAAATGAAAAATATGGTACTCATGAATTATAGAGAAAGAAGGTGGCTTATTGCAGGAGAATGCCTGGATCTACTGCAGTTAAAAGAAAATAGCCTCTAAAATCGGCAAATTAAAGAGGCTGATGCATAACCGGAGCTATGATATATAATCTCATTTAAAATATAGCATAGTTCCGGTAAAAATGAAAGGGAAATTATAATGAAGAATATAAAGATTATTAATTTTCCATCTAAAACAGCGGAATATGCAAGGTGGATGGAATTTATTAGCTATGCATATCAGCGTAAAATCAGGGGTGATGTGTTGTGCCGAGAAGCGCAGAACATAGTTCTAATGGTTGATCAGATAGCAACCTGGGACATATGGTCTATTAATAAATTCAGGGAAGATTACAGAGAAGATTTAAGAATGCAGAATTTATTTGAAAAACAAGATTTATCCGATGCTATATGCGATTATGCGCTGCATGAGAAAAACAAAAATAATATCAGAAAAGGACGGAGAATGGCATGCATGTTATAGAAAAGATCAAATTAATTGAGAACAGAATAGATGACTATTATGATATATCCGTAAAGCAAATGAAAGAGATTTGTAGCGATTCAGATGGGGTTTATGATATATGCAGTAATGCCTTTACTTTTGGATATATGCAAGGAGTAAGAGTAACAGAGAAGAAAGTAAGAGAAAAAACAGGTTAACAAACTATGCAATGAAAATAAGATGGATAATGAGGATTACAGGTATTGTATAAAGAAACTTGCCGATATGATTCATGATGAAGATGGATTAAAACGGGTTTACAATACCGCAAATAGAGTATTTGTAAATTCAGAATATACAGAGACAGTAAACCCATCGAAATAGTGAAAGGAAAGGAGAAGTATGACATGAATTTTTTAGAAAAAATTAAAGTAGAGCAGACAAAAATAGACTGTCGTTACGATATCAACGCAGTTCAGATGAGGGAGATTAAAGAAGAGTCATCCGGTCTATGTGATGCGATAAGTTATGCCTTTACTTATGGATATGCGCAGGGACAGAAAGCAGAGCGAAGCCACCGTAAGAATATAACAAAGCCTGTACATAAGAATGATTTCCGTAGAGCCATAGCGGGCAATGCGGATAAGATCAAAAGCGCAACTTCGCTGAGAACGCTTTACAGATTATCTGAAGAGTTTGTTGCATCTGAATGCTGCACGGGAGACCAGAACAATTTTTATATGTGGGCAATAGTTCACAATCTGACAAGCGGTAAATTAACAGACAGTGAAATAGAACTTATATTTTATCTGATAGACAGTTTTACTAAACCTAATACAGTTGCGGCAGGAGGTGAGTGCTAATGTCTGAAAACAGATATCCTGCTGCCAGTTGCATGACAGAAGATGACTATAGGAAGTATATCAAATTTATGACAGATGAGATCACCGATATTAAAGATTTACGGCAATTGCATATAATCACTCAGAGAAAATTCATAAACAGGAGCGGTACAGGTGGTGGGCCTGAACCAGTTGATCAAAAGCAGAACTGTATTAATAAGATTACAACTGCACTGCCTAAAATGTCAGGGGAAGACCTGGAGAATACACTTTATTATGTCATGGGCAAGGATTAATTTATATACCGGGCAAGGAAGACGCTATACACTGGATCATCCTAAACCAGTTTGGAAGGAGGAACTTAACTGTGGCGCAGAGAAGTGAACTAGCATTAAGGTTAAAACCAATTCTTCAAAAAAAAGCAAAAGAGAACCAGAAAAAAGCTATTGGTGGAGACCGGAAGAGCAATATTTATAAAAATCAAGGTTTTCCGAATTTGGAAAACCTTGATAAAACAGAAGAGTTGAGTCAGAATTCTGATGCAACTGTCGAAAAACTTAACACACATAAAGAGGTAGCTGAATGGAAAAGAAATATTATTGGTTAAAGCTTAATAAAGACTTTTTTAAGCGGCATGATATACGGATTATTGAAGCTATGCCAAACGGAAAAGATTATGTGCTTTTTTACTTGAAATTACTGGTCGAAAGCGTGTCTCATGATGGGATGCTGCGCTTTTCAGATGCTATTCCTTATGAAGAAAATATGTTAGCAACGATTACGAACACCAATGTTGATATTGTCAGATCAGCCATACGTGTTTTTACAGAATTAAGAATGATAGAGGTTCTTGATGATATGACAATATTTATGACTGAGGTTGCTCATATGACCGGATGTGAAACGAAATGGGCTGAAAAAAAGCGGAATTACCGGAACAAAATAGGACAGGATAAGGACAATGTCCTATCCAAAGTGGACAATGTCCGACAAGAGAAAGAGTTAGAGATAGAGAAAGAGATAGAGATAGATAATAAAGACATAGTTGCAACTTTCGCTGCAACGCCTGCTGATGTAAAATTTCCAACAGGATGTTTTGAAATGCTTTGCGTGGAGACTCTGATTCATTCTTGTTTAGAATCATTCCCGAATAGCCGTATCCCATCAACGATAGCTGAGAAGGAGAAGTGGGCAGTGGAAATTGAACGGATGAAACGGCTGGACAAGCGTAAGGAGGAAGAGATTAAACAGGCATTACAGTATGCCATAGAGGATCCTTTCTGGAAATCGAATATAAGAAGCGCTAAAAAGTTCCGAGAAAAGTTTGAAGTGCTGTATGTGCAGAGCCAGAACAGGAGAAAAACAGCAGATAGCAGCTTCACAGACATGTTGCAGAATGTGGGGAAGAAATATCAGTGAGGAGGGCGGTATGGAATTTAAAGAATTTATGGTTGTTGCAGCAACGATAAAGTCAGCGTATCCGAACGTGAAGGTAATGGAGACAGAAGAATCTATTGAGGTGTGGTTTACCATGCTGAAAGATCTTGATTATAGAGTTTTATCAGAGGCGGTTGTAAAGCATATAAAATTAAGCCGGTACGTGCCTACTATTGCAGATCTTAGAAGTATGTACCGGAATGAGATAGTGCAGGACTGGTCTATTGACTGGAATAAGCTGTTAAACGGAGCCAGGGCATATGAGATTACAGAAGGAGGACAATATGCCCTTAAAACGTTAACCAGAGAGTTTGTAGACCATTGCATTAATGGAGATGCTTCGAGAATCCCGCAATGCTTGAGAGAGTTTGAACGCCTTTACAATAATTATTATGCGCAAAATATTAAGAACCAATTGATCGGATCCGGAATATTTGAGAAAGTAATTGATTCAGATGATTCAATGAAATTAAATTAAAAATTGGAGGCAGGAAAAGTATGAGAAGCAACGTATTAAGACATGATGACCCCGTATATTATAAATGTGAATTGAAAGGTTTAATTACAAAGGCACAGGAAAACGGGTTAAAAATACAATGTGTTATTGTACGCAACAATATACAGATCTTGTTCAAGTCTGATAATGGAGAATGCGCTGGCGTAGTAATCCCGGTAGAGTTATAAAACTAGGAGGTTAAAATGTGTAATTGTTTGGAAGAAAGAAGACTAAAACTAGCATCTCATGTAAAGACGATACGGGATGCAATTAAAGAAGTTGATAAAGGGTTATGCCCCTTTATTGGATGCTGTCCCAAGCTTGGGGCGTACGAAACGCAGAATGGAAAATGTTCTAAATGCATAGATACATTTTTCGAGAAAATAGACAAAAAGGCGATGAATAAATTAGAACGAAGAATAAAATTGCGGAATCGTAAATTACCACCACGGTGAATTTACCGTGATGGTTGTAAATTAAAATATAAGAGGTGAAATGGAGGTGGAGCCAATGAAAAAATATGAATTTAAAAATGAAGATGCCTATCGTTTTGCAAGGGAGCAACGCGCTGAGGCAAAAGTATCAGGCGATGAACTTCAGTTTACCTATTGCCCATACTGTAATGGTGGAAAAGGCGGAAAGGATAAGAAAACTTTTTCCATCAATCTTGAGACTGGCCAGTATAAATGCCTGCGTGCCTCATGTGGAGCGCAGGGAAACTTCATTACACTGTCAAAAGATTTTGATTTTTCATTGGGGAATGAGGTGGATCGTTACTTCAGCAGCAAGACTCAGTATCGAACTTTTAAGAAAAAGGAAATTCAAACAAAGGACCATGCAGTTGAATTAATGGCAACCAGATGTATCAGTGAAAGGATAGTCAGGAAATATAAACTGACCATAGCGGACAATTACGGGAAAGATATCATAGCCTTTCCATTCTTTGATGAAAAAGGCAATCTGAAGTTTATTAAATACCGCAACATGAACTTTCAAAAGGGTGTTCATAAAAACAAGGAGTGGTGCGAAGAACGGTGTATGCCGATCCTGTTTGGAATGGAACAGTGTAACGACAAATTTGATCGACTTATTATCACAGAGGGGCAGATCGACAGCTTATCCTTGGCAGAAGCAGGAATTGAGAATGCAGTATCGGTACCTACCGGAGCAATGGGTTTTACCTGGGTGCCTCATGTCTGGGAATGGTTTTCAAAATTTAAAGAACTGATTGTTTTTGGAGATTATGAAAAAGGTGAAATTTCGCTTCTGGAAGAATTGAAGAAAAGATTTCCAGGAACGGTTAAATCGGTCAGGAAGGAAGATTACAAGGAAGAAAAGGATGCAAATGATATCTTGCGCAAATATGGCAGGGAGGCACTTCGTAGTGCCATAGAGAATGCTTTGGCGGTTCCGGTGCAGAGAGTCAAGGAGTTGGCAGATGTACAGGCTGTAGATATCTATTCGATGCCTAAAATAAAAACAGGTATGAACCAGATAGATAGACTATTGGGTGGAATGTATTATGGGCAGGTTGTTTTATTGACCGGGAAGCGAGGGGACGGAAAATCGACCTTCATGGGGCAGATAGCAGTCGCGGCGCTGGAGCAGGGAAAAAACATATTTGCATATTCAGGTGAGCTGCAGGACTATTTCTTTAAGAGGTGGCTAGATATGCAGGCAGCCGGCAGCAGGAATATTATACAAAATGAAAGAGATGAGGAAACGCATTATCTTCTGACAAATTCAACGATTGAAAAGATAAATGACTGGTACCGTGGCAGGGCTTTTATTTATGATAATAATATCGTTGAAGATGATGAACTGGAAGATCTCTTGAAGACCATAGAAAAGGCAGTGATGCAGTATGGAATAAATCTGGTTTGTATTGATAATCTCATGACCGCCTTAGATGTGTCCATGAAAGAAGATTTATACCGGGCGCAGTCAAAGTTCGTAAATAAACTCTGTAAACTGGCAAAGAAACAGGGGATCGTAGTCATATTGGTGGCACATCCAAGGAAGAATAGCTTTGGTTCAGATGAGAATGATTCTGTAAGCGGTACTGCCGATATAACTAATCGGGTAGATGTAGTAATGACTTATAAGCGTGGCAAGGACATACCGGAGGATGAAAGAGAACTGCTCATATCCAAGAACAGGCTAACCGGCAGACTCACTAAGGCGGGGATAAGGCTTTATTATGATAAGGTATCGAAAAGAATAACAGACAATCAGGAAGATTTTGAAAAGGCATATGGCTGGGAAAAGTCGGAAGATGGGTTCATAGAATACAATGAGAAATCACCATTTGAGGAGGTAGAAGATGAATAATTTTATAGATGGGTTATACCAGGGAGGCGTAAATAGTTTTGAAAAGAAGGTTTGCTGTCCGATATGTGGATCCGAGTATGTCCATATCGCAAAGGTGCTGGTGAATCAAGATGGGCATGTGACAGACGTGACCAAAGGCAGGGTAGAGGAACGTGAGGTTCATAGTAATAAACGAGGATCGGTAGTTAAAATATTGTTTTGGTGCGAAGAGGGATCTCCAAACCATTATTTTACCAAGGTGTTAGAATTTCATAAGGGAGAAACCTTTGAGGAAATTCAGGTACTCGACATAGATCATGAGCTATGGAGGGATTGAAATGAATCCTGCAAAGAATAGTGAATTACCGGAACAGTTTAAATTTTGTAGTGATATATGGAATTTTTATAAAAAGTTTTACCACATTGATAATACAGATACTTATTGGCAGGCTATGGTGGACGAGTCTAATAAACTACATGAAAAGTATCCCTCCAGGATATGCAAAGAAATTATTCTGGATGTGTTGGATGAATTTGATCGTAGGCTAAAGGAGGGGAAGGAAATATGAAGTTGATACCAGGGAAAAGAGTGGTTTTATATATTCCTGATAGAGAGAGGACCAGTGAAAAGTATCTGGGGTTTAAGAAAGTTATTATTAAGATCATTAAGTTATATCCAAGTTTTATTCTTTGTGAACATCCAAGTGGCATTAAAGAATGTTTCGGATATCAGGAAATACAAAAGTATATGAGAATGAGGAAGGAGTCAGCGGATGACAATTGAAGACGCAAGCCAGATCTATTACATAAACAAAGAGATTAAAGCGTTGTACAGGGAACTGGCAGACTTGAAGCAGCAATCATTCTTTAAGCCGATAACCATATCGGATATGCCACATGGCGGAGATGCTAAGGATTTATATGTAGAATATACGAGCAGTGTATTAGAGATAGAGGACATGATAAGATACAGCTTAATGAAGTTGCAACGAGAGAGAAAAAAAATTGAGCAGTTTTTGGATACAGTTAAAGATTCAGAACTTAGATTGATATTGCGCCTGAGATGCATAAATAATATGAACTGGCAAGAGATAGGGGACGAGATCGGAATGGATAGAAGAACGGCATCCAGGAAATTTTATAACTATTTCAAAGTTGCCCACAATGCCCACTAGATATGTGTTAATATGGTAGTGTAAACAAATAGATACAGCTCATCTATTGTTACAAAAAAACTCCCAAACATAAAGAAGTTTACGGCACATATACTTTAAACCGCAAGTTCCAGGGATGGAACAATAGGAAGCCGGCAGCCAGAAAGAGCCGGGGAAAACACATAGAGAAGCGCTTACTTAGACGATTGTCGGGTAGGTGCTTCTTTGCGTATGTATAATTAATATCTCCCAAAAAACGTTCCATCGAATTAGC
>OKWQ01000135.1_pt1 | contig 61865 bp, 51 predicted proteins | sample 1607071 | NCBI WGS metagenome assembly OKWQ01 (sample SAMN07501039, study PRJEB24779) | human gut metagenome
GTGGATACACAATAAAGATAAAATCATCAACAAATGAAAGTGTTATAGCGAAAGATGGAACAATAGTGCCACCAGATACAGAAACAAAAGTAACATTAGTATTTACGGTGACACACACATCAAGTGGTAAAACAGCAGATACAGGAGAAATAGAAGTAACAGTACCAGCCAGAACAACAACAGTATCATCTTTATTGGGTAGAATAGCAGTAAATATTTTTAATTTTAATAAATAGAATTAATATGTAAAAGGGATTGTGGGTAAGTTTGCATAAAAGTGAACTTACTTACAGTCTTTTTGGTATATTAGATGAGTAAGATTAGAATACTACTTATATAAAAAATACATAAAACTTCACATGAATTAGGTTTAAAAATATTTATGTGTGTTCTTTAAATAAAAATTTATTGATAAGGCTATAGTTTTAAAAATCATAGTCTTATTTTGATATTTTTCCATTTTTACAAAACCTATTACTTATTTAAGAAAATTTTTTGATTTTTTTAAATATTTATTTATTAATTTAGAATCAAATTTCTTTTTTGAAAATAAATACTTAAATCATCTAAAACCTGATTCTATTTTCTAATTTTTTGAGTCTATTTTTCCTCTAAGAATGCTAGCTTACTTAACATTACATCTTCTGCAATTGAAGTATATATGTTCTTTAAATCTTTTGAAAATTCTTTTCTATTTTTATGTGATAACTATAACTAATTTTTAGAATAATACATACTCTATTTTAAAGACCTTAAATTATATATTTGTGTAAACATGTTTTTACTTGTTAAATGCTATTGTAGATTTTTAATTTCAGTAATACTTTTTATTAGCAAATACTAAACGATACTTTGTATACATGTCATCATAAATTTAGCACGATTAATATATACTAAAAGATAGATTTATGTTAAAATTCAAGTAAATAGATCGAAAATAAAAAATAAAATGTTAGATGCTAGTTTTCTATTTATTCATAGATTTTATATAGAAAAATCTTGAATAAGAGAGAACTCTAATTAAAAATTTTTTGATATCATTAATTATATATTACTATCAATATAATAGTTCTTAAGCATCAATAGTTTTGATGTTTAAAATGATATAAAAAATTAACTATAAATGGTATACAAAACTATATTAAGTATTAATTGTTTTTAAAAATCTAAGCTATCTTCTTATTTTTGTTGTTAACATACTAAAAATAGAGGTCGATTTTTTAAGTGAATAATAGTATTTGATGACCATTTGTTAGTTGTATAACTAAATAATTATTTATAAATTGATATTTTATTTGTTTTCAGATCTAATGTCTAAGGAGGGGTGTTTATGTATAGAATAGTTATCTGTGAGGATGATATTACACAAATAGCTTTTTTAAGAGAGTGTATATTAAAATCTTTAGAGGGTATTTCTAGTCAAATTGAACTATTTGAGTTTAATTCAGGAGAAGAATTATTGGAAACAAATTTAGAAGGTATTGATATATTCTTTTTAGACATTAAAATGCTTCGATTAACAGGCATGGATGTGGCCAGAATAATTAGAGAAACTAATGATACTTCTGAAATAATATTTATAACTTCAATAGTTGATTACATACAGGAAGGCTATAAGGTAAGGGCTTATAGATATTTATTAAAGCCTATAGATTTTGGGGATTTAAATGAAAATATTTTGAGTTGTATATCGGATATTATAAAAAAAAGAGAAAATTTTATGTTGATAGAAAATAAAGGTATAATCAATAAAATTTTAATTAATAGTATTATGTATATAGAGGTTAGGAAAAAGGTTTTGACTATACATACTAAAAATGATACTTATTATACTAAAAATAGTATGGATAAAATAGAATTAGAGCTAGAAAAATATAATTTTTTTAGATGTCATAAGAGCTATTTAATTAATTTGGGGTATATTCAATTTATATGTAAAAATACTGTAGTTATTAATGATGAAGATATACCAGTTAGTAAATATAGAATGTCTGATTTAAAGAAAAAATTAACATATGTATTGGGAGATGTATTATGTTAGATATAAATGTATTTTGGATTTTTTTACCTATATTTTCTACGATAATAGAATGGATTGTGTTAAAATTTTTATTAAATGAATTTAGTGAGTTAAGAAAGAATAGATTAACTCTAAATAGTAGCATATTAATTGCTATTATGATAATTACTATGTTGACTATAATTGAATTTAATATAAATGTTAAGTTATTTATATGTATATTTATTACATATGTATTGCATAAAATAAATTATGTAGTGGATAAATGGAAAAGTGTACTTATAAGTTTACTGTATTGGATGTTATTAATTGGATTTGATAGTATTGGATTAAGTATAGTAATGACACTTAATTCTATAAAAAATATGAATGATTTATTAGAGGATAATTTGTTAGAGTTAGAGTTAATAATGATATCTAAATCATTACTAATAGCATTAATACCATTACTTAAGTTTATAAGATTAAAAACAAAAATAAACAAGATAGATTGTATATATTTATCTATTCCATTAATAGCAAACATTATTTGTGCAATAGTCATATTTGAATTTATTTTTAAAGATAAGATTATCGATTCTAAAGAGAGTTTAATAATACTTACAATATCAACTGTATTTTTACTATCAAATATTTCATTAGTAAGCATAATAGGAAGAATAATAAAAGATAATAGTTTAAAGATAGAATATGAAATTACAAAAAAAAGAATGAATATGCAATATAAATATTATTTAAATTTACAGGAATATCAGTTGAAAATAAGAAAATTATATCATGATATGAATAATCATATCATTTGTATTCAGAATGTCTATGGAAAAAATGAGTTTGCAGATAAGTATATTAAAGATATAAATAAGCAAATAAAAGAATGTAATACTATATTTAATACACAGAATATGATTCTAGATGTTATTTTAAGTGATAAAAAATCTATTTGTGATATAAATAATATAGATTTTCTAGTAGATATTAATTTTTTAGAATGTAATTTTATAGAAATGCCAGATATATGTAGTATATTTTCAAATATAATAGATAATGCAATAGAAGCTTGTAGTAAGATTAAGGATACAAGTATACAAAAAAAGATTAAATTAAGAGGAACTGTTATAAATAGATTGTTTGTAATAAAATGTGAAAATACAAAGATAAATGAAGTTGTATTAAAAAATAATAAGGTTATTACAAGTAAGAAAGATTCCTTTTTACATGGAATAGGAATAAGTAGTGTAAAAAGTTCAGTAGGAAAATATAATGGAAATGTGGAAATATACTCAGATAAAAATAAGTTTACAATTACTATTTATATACCATTAACTAGGAACTAATTCTAGTTGGAGCCCTAAAGTGCCCAGTTGGAGCAATAGTATTGAAAAATGAAATAGAAGATGATATCTTTTAAGCATAGAAGATTTAGAGATGATAGTACTAAATAAAATAATAGAACAAAAAATGTGATTTATATTTATATGGATTTAAAATGTATGTTTGGTAAAATTTATGATGAGTGATATAAGAATAGCAATTAAGTAGTTGATAAATAGTGAGATTGATATAGTAATCAATTCTGAAAAAACAGAAAATTTATAATTTATAAAATAATTTTATAAATAGATTGTATGTAGGAACATGCAGGAGAAACTTCAAAAGAAGCAGTAGCATATTAAAAATGACTAGTCAATCTATTTAAATAGTAAAAGTACTAGATATGATTTTAGCAATGAAGTATTCTTTTTAGGCTCTAGTATTTTTAGTAATTAAATTTAACTAGCACAATGAATTAGTTAGTTTTTAATGAGACTCTATAATCTACTATTTTAGATTATAGAGTTTTTCTCGTAAATATAAATAAGGAGAATTTTAATTATGATTAATATTAAACTGGCAATGTCGTATTTAAAAAAACAAAAAGGAAAAACTTTATCATTGATACTTAGTATAGGGATTGCTGTTATACTAGTTTTTTCATTAAGCGTTATTAAAGAATCTCAAGGGCAATCAGATATAAATCATGCATATAAAAACTCAGGAGATTATCATGCTTTTTACGAAGATGTAGATAGTAAGATAGTAAAAAAACTTAATAGTGAAGAAGATATAAAAAAATTTAATGATGTACTTAAATTTGGAGAAATTGTAAGTAAAGATAATGGATCATCTATAAATTTATGCTCTTACAATAAAAATTTTTTAGATTCTACTAGATATAAATTAATTAAAGGTAGAGAGCCTAGAAATTCTAATGAATTAGTAATAGAGCAAAAAGTTTTAGATAAAATGAAACTAGATGTTGAATTAAATCAAACTATTGATTTTCAAATTGTTAATGAGTATGTAAATAAAAATAATGAAAATTCTATTTACAGTAAAGATAAGCAATTTAAGATAGTTGGTATTTTAAGTAAACCCGATGAATACTATGAAGGTTTAAATGAATATAAGGTAAGAGCTTTTACATATTCAAAAGATGGAAAAGATATTGTTCCATATGAATTAACAACTCATATGGGTACATTAAAACTTAATACAAAAGATTTAGATACTCAAAAAGTAGTGAATCTAGGGAGAAAATATAAGTTAACAAGTAATCAATTTTATCCAAATACAGAAGTAAGTATGTCTATGTATATGAAAAACATTTCAAAAAAAACAACTTATTCAATAAAGCAAAGCTTACTACCTTTATTATGTGCAACATTAGTAATATACAATATGTTTAACATAATAATACTAGATATGACTAAGCAAATTGGTTTACTTAGAGCTGTTGGAGCTAGCAAGAGAAATATTAGACAGATATTTTTTATTCAGAGTATTGTAGTTTTATCCGTAGGTATAGTAATTGGTTTACTTGGAGGTATAGTTTTTTCTTACTTAGGTCTTATGATAGTATACGATAAAAGTGCAGAATTAATCATAAATACAAATGCTGTAATTGAATCTATCATAATGTCAATTATAGCAGTTATATTAGCCTCTGTAGTACCTGTATATAAAGCTGGAAATTTATCTATAATTGATGCTATAAAAAAGACAGATAAGTTAAATTATATTCCTAAGCTTTTGTTGTTAAAATCACATAAAAAAGTTGTTGGAATTATAAATGAGATAGCTTTTAAAAATATATTTAGGAATAAGGTTACATCAATAATAATAATTATTACGATATCACTATGTGGGGTTTTATTTATAGGCAGACTAACTTCTACAAAATTCATATATGGAAAAGAGTCAGACTCAGCTAATATAACGAGTAAATCATATGGCAATTTTGGTATTTATTTGGGATATTCACCGATAAATGCAAATTATATATTTTCTAAGTACGATAATTCTTTATTAAATGAAATAAAAGCTATTGACGATGTAACAGATATTGAACCTAATATTTATTTAAAAGGATATCTAAGAAATGCTGACTTAGAAAAAGATTATTTGGACGAGCTAAAAAGAACTGAAAGAAATAATACTAATGAGTCTACAGTTTTAATTCGGGGTTACAATAAAGAGCTATTAAATAATATAGATAAGTATATAGATAAAGGAGAAAATGTTTATAGTTATACAAAAGGTGATTATAAAAATATTTTATTGGTAAATAATTTTTATTCTAGAATTGAGTTGTCAAATAATACTCAAATTATAAAATCACCTAAAGTAGGAGACTTAATAGATATAAAAACTCCTGTATATAAAGATGGAGAGTATAAATATATAAATATAAAAGTAAGAATAGCTGGAATAATGAAAAATAGCTATATATCAGAGCAAGATGGAGAATCTCAATCAGGCGGAATTCAAGTGATATTTAATGAAAAGGACTTAAAAGAACTAACAGGGATAAATGATTATAATAAAGCTTTTGTGAAGATAAAAAAGGGAACAGATAAAAAAGTAATAAAAGAAATAAATAATATAATAGAAAAAAGTGGGTTTTCAGATATAGAGGGAAGATATGTACGTAATCATTTTGGAGACCATTATAATAAGTCTTCATATAAATTAGCGATGATTTGTGTATTTGGCGTTTTATTAATATCATCTATAAATATTATTTTTATAGTTAGATCAAATATAATTGTGAGATTAAGTGAGATATGTACATTCAGAGCAGTAGGTATGTCTAAGAAAAATGTAAAAAGAATGTTAATAAAAGAAAATATCATATATGGAGTATTAAGCATGCTTGTGGCTGGAATCATATCTAGCTTCAGTTATTATAAAATGGTTTCTGAAACTAACAAACTTAACCAACAGATATATGGTATAAGTAATTCTATTAAATTTGAAATTCCAATATATGAAATTTTAATATTTGGATTAATATCTGTTTTCGTTTGTGTAATTGCAGTTTACTTTTCTAATAAAATGATAAATAAACTTAGTATAGTAAGTGGTATAAAAGAAAATGAATAGAATTGCTAATTTAAATATACCAGAAGGGAATATTCTTTACTTAATAAATTTACATATATTGGGAATTATAATACATATAATTTTTTACTATTTTAAATAGAGCATTTAATCTTGATATTGACTACAAAAATGTATAGTTATATCAATTAGAGAATTTAGATATGGTATTAGAACTTATTTACGAAAATTTAATCTAAGAATATATATTTTTTAAATGGGAATGGAGATATGTTATGAAAATACTTAAGGGAAAAGATTTAAAAAAAATATATGGAAAATATGAGAATGAAGTTAGGGCTCTTGATGGTATTGATTTAGAGATAGAGCCACATAAATTTACAGCTATTGTAGGTGCAAGTGGTTCTGGTAAAAGTACACTACTTCACTGTGTTGCAGGCTTAGACAAGCCAACTTTAGGGAATGTGTACTTAGATGATGTAGATTTATATACATTAAATGATGATAAGCTGTCTGAAATAAGAAGACAGGAATTTGGCTTCATATTTCAAAGTTACAATTTAATACCAGTTATAAATGTATATGATAATATAGTACTTCCTGTGTTGCTTGATGGGAAAAAAGAAGATAAAGAATATGTTATGAGATTAATTAATAAGTTGGGGATTGAAAAACAAATAAAGAAATATCCGAATGAACTATCAGGAGGTCAACAACAAAGAGTTGCAATAGCTAGAGCTTTAGCCAATAGACCGTCAGTAATATTTGCAGATGAACCTACTGGCAACTTAGATAGTAAGACTACAAATGAAGTTATGAATATGCTTGAATGGTGTGTTAAAGAGTACAAACAAACACTAGTTATGATAACTCATAATGATAATATTGCAAAGACAGCTGATAGAATTATAACTATAAAAGATGGAAAAATAGATGAAAAAAACTATTAATAATAATTTATTTAGAATACTAAATATAATAGTATATAAGAATAAGACTAAGTTGATAGTATCATTTATAATGGTTTTTATAATTGCTGGCGTAAATATTGTAATACCTCAACTAATTAGATGTATAATAGATGATGGAATAGGAAATAAAAATATTTTTCTGCTTATAAATTTAATATTGATATATATTTTTATAAGGATATTATCAGCTACATTTGATGTTATATTATCATATTTATATACTTCAATAAAAAATAAAGTTACTATAAATCTAAAAGTAAAGTTGCTTAACCATATATCAAAACTTTCTGGTAGATATTATTCAAGTAAGAAAACAGGTAATATTTTATCCATTATGGAAAGTGATATATTTATGATAGAAAACTTTGGAGCAGAGATTATATTTGATATTATTGTAAATGTGTTTACAGCTATAATATCGTTAATTTTCTTAATTAATTTGCAGTTTGATTTATTTTTAGTAGTTTTATTTTTACAGTTGATATTAACATTTTCTCAAAATAAAATGACAAAACTTATATCTAAGAAAATTTCTGAAATAAGAAGTGATTCAGGCAGTTTATCAAATTTGATTCAAGAGTACGTATCTAATATTATGGATATTGTTATATTAAATTCAAAAAAGAATTTCTTTAATAAGTATTTAAAGAGAGAGAGAGATTTGATAAAAAAAGATTTGAATTTGAACATCATTATGAGTAGTAATATAGCAATATCTCAAATACTAACAGGATTGATAACAATATTAATATATGGAATTGGGGGATATAAAATAATAAATAATAAGATGACGATGGGGGAGTTAATAGCATTTCAACAATATACAGGAATGTTAATTGGACCATGTATAGCTATAGTAAGGGCGAATACTAGAATAGCACAATCAAAAGTGTCTATCAATAGAGTATTTTCAGTAATAGATGAAAAGATAGATATTAAAGTTGATAATAATGGATATAGAATAGATAACAGTGAAATTAAGAAAATAGATTTTAAAAATGTATCTTTTAGATATGGTGAGGATTTAAACCTTGTTTTAAATGATATAAATTTACAATTTGAGAAAGGGGAAGTAACAGGAATTGTTGGTGGAAGTGGATGTGGCAAATCAACAATAACAAATCTAATATACCGACTTTGGGATATAAATGAAGGTGATATATTAATAGATGGTGTTAATATAAAGGATATTAATTTAAAATCACTAAGAAATAATATTGATATAGTAACTCAAGATCAATTTGTATTTGATGATACAATAAAAAATAATATAGTATTAAATAATAAAATAAGTGATAAAGAATTAGATGAGATATTAGAAGTTACTTGTTTAGATGATTTTATAAAAAATCTAGATAAGGGATTGGACGAAGTAGTAGGAGAAAAAGGTGTCAAAATATCAGGAGGTCAAAAACAACGTATATCAATAGCTAGAGCTTTAGTAAGTAATAAAAAGGTACTTATTCTGGACGAAGCAACTTCAGCTCTAGATAATATTTCACAAAAAGAGATATTGAACAACTTGAAAGAGTACATACAAGATAAGATAGTTATTATAATAGCTCATAGACTTTCAACAATTAAGAGTGCTGATAATATATATGTATTAGATAAAGGTAGAGTAATAGAATCTGGAAATGATGCTGAACTTCTACATAAAGATGGTTTATATAATAAGTTAGTTGAAACTGCAGATTTTGCATAAGCATGACTTTGTATGTACATATATGATTATTAGGGTATTTAATGGAATCTATAAGTTATATAACTAATTTAGTTATATAAAAGTTTGCAAATCAATCTCAGATAATGTTAAACAAATGATTAGTATATCCAGTAGAAAAATTATAATAGTAGTAGAATATATTACAAATAAATCAAAACTTCACATAATTTTCATATTAATTATCAATTAAATTCACACACAAGAGTTATTATATAAACATAGAAGATAGTAAAACTAGCTTAAAAACATAATATAATACCCTATACAAAATAGTGGCAACTCTCCCTCACATCCTCAATTGTTGCCACTATTTTAATTTTTTGTAAAAAACAAAAAGACTCCACAAAGTGGAGTCTTTATAAATTTAACATACCCTTTTAATAATATGCTTTACTATGCTTTAAAACAAACAGAATTTTTAATCTCAAGTTTTTTATTTATCTTAGCAACCTTAATCTTAATCTTATCCTTCAAAGGAATACATCCTATATTACTTTCACTTTTTACATCAACACTTCCAACAAATTTACCAGAGTCATTATAATACTTTGCAACACCAACAATATCTCCCTTATGGATAGGATAATTCATATTTTTAAACACTACCTTAGGATTGATATTCTCGTTATCTGAAACAACACCATACAAATCTTTATCAACCTTAACTGTTATCTTAAAATCATCAATACCATCAACACAAGGAGTCTCTATAATATCACCCTTATGTGCTATCTTTTTAGAATGGAAATTATCTTTACCATATTTCAATAAAGTAGCGGAAGAAGAAATTCTATTTTTCTTGTTACCATCACCAAGTACAACACCTATCAATCTATGATTTCTTTCGTTTTTAGCATCTTTAGGTACCATCATAGAAAATGCAAGGCAATATCCAGCATTATCTGTATATCCTGTCTTTATTCCATCAACACCAGGTACTGAAACAAGCAGAGGATTTGTGTTATAATGTGTAAAATCCTTTTTAGTATCATTATATACTTGCATAGTGGTTATTCTTGTAACTTGATTTTCATAATGGTCGTACATATACTTTCCAAGTGTAACTATATCGTGAGCAGTTGACATATTTTCAATAGGAGGTTCTTTATGTTCTGGGTCAGTATATATAGGAAGCCCATTTGGATTAAAATAATACGTATCAATCATTCCTATTTCTTCTGCTTTCTTGTTCATCATATTTACAAAATTCTTTTCAGTTTTACCAATATGTTTAGCTATGGCTATAGCAGCATCATTTCCAGATACTAGCATTAGACCCTGCATAAGCTCTCCTAGAGATATTTCATCACCATCTTTAAGTTTACAAGTAGAACCTCCTACTGAAGCTGTAGACTTGTCTATTTTCACCATATCAGTCTCTTTAACTTGATTTTTATCAACTGCTTCTATTGCCAATAAAAAGGTCATCATTTTACTTAAACTCGCTAATGGCATTTTTTCATCAATGTTTTTTTCAAATAATATTCTTTTAGTTTCCTGGTCTATAAGTAGTGCTGCTCTTGAAGAATTTGGTACTGGTGGAGTATCTGCAAATGCAAATACAGGAGTTATAAATATAAAAATTAATGCAAGTATTGTTAACTGTTTTATTTTTCCTTTCAAAATCTCGTCCTCCATTTCATATATTAATTAATATGCACAAAATAAGTGCTATAAATTTTATTTATTTAGATACTCATTAATCATGTCTATTATATAAGCAATTTCTTCGTCTGGTATCAAAATATTAAAATAAGCTTCTGTTGGCTTAAAGGCTTCACGTATTAAACTATATAGTTCATGATTTTTACTAATTAATTCAGTAATGTTATTATATGGAAAAGTTGTATTTTTAAAACATCTTTCTATCATAAAAGAGCAATGTAGTATATATCCTAGCTTAAATTTGCTCTTTAAGTTTTCATCTATTAATTCTATTATTGTAAATAAGGAAGAATTGACATAGTTGAATAATTTAACAGAGTCCAAAAGCTCTAAGTTTTGGGTCATAAAGTTTATTATTAAACTGTTGTATGATAGATTTGTTTCTTTTATATTTGTAATACTATTGGCATTGAATGTACCTTCTATTATTTTGTTTAGCATATCTAGGCCATATCCATTTAGTAGTTCCTCTATGTGTATAAAAGGGGTGTTAGCTACATTAAAATCTACACTTCCAACAACTGCCAGAATTTTAGTATTACTAAATTTATTCTTATACATTTTAAAACTTTCTATATTATGAGGAACTAAATTAATATTGTATTTACTAATATTTTTAAGTGAAGAATTTATAAAGTCTGCTACTTTCATAGCTGAACCATATCCTGTTATACAAGTAGTTATTATTACATACTCTCTTGACTTTTCAGGATAGTTTATTTCTGTTGAATCGATTGCTGCTCGTCCAATATATGGATTTAAAGAGCTTAAGGAATTAGCTAATTCATCCAAAGTCATTTCTGGTAGTGTACTTTTTCTTACTGCTTCTAAAACTATTGGAGTAGATACCATTTCAATTGAGCGAGTTTTGATTTTTGTTTTTTCTGAAATAAGTTCTCCAAAAGCTATAAGAGAGCCCATATCTGTTAAAAGAAGTACACCCTTACCTTCGTCACATTCTTTTACCAACTCTATAGTTTTATCAAGTATGGTACTTACTTTTACATCAAGAGGCATGTCAATTGCATTACAATGGTTTGTACCAAGCAATGAATTTGCTACATCACACATACTGCTTGCTGTTGAATTTCCATGAGCAAGTATTATGACTCCTATACTTTCAGATTGATTGTTTGGTTCAAGATACATGCTATTTAGAAACATGGATATAAATTTTACTTCATCTTTAGGTAAAGATGTTTGTAAGTCATTTTCAATTATACTTAAAACTATTTTAGCTATATTTAAATCTTTATCTAAGAAAATTTTATCATTATATAAATTGTACTTAGGATTATATGTGTCTTGATTTATATTTTCTATAAGTGCACTTATATGCATTGAAAGAGCAATATAAGTTTGTTTTGTGTATTTGTTTCTCGATATTTTTTCAGCCTCTTTTAAAGAATGTTCAACAGCATAGTAAATCTTTGGATTGATTACTTTAAAAATCTCATTACTTGTATAATCAGAATGAGTTACTGAAGATATCGAAAGTAATTTTGTAGAGTACTTTTCCATGTAATTTATAAACATACTCCTTATATCATTTTCCAGATAAGGAATCTCTGTAGAGTATTTAAATCCATTGTTTGATGTATCTATATTGTATTTAGATAGTTCTTTTGTATATTCAACTTCTAAGTTATTACCATTAAATTCATAAAAAAGCATATAATCAAGTTCTGATAATTTATTTAGATTACTACGATTTTCATTCAATTTTAAAAGACCAATATAGATGTAATCAGGAACAAGGGATAAATCTATTTCTATATTATCCTTAAGTCCAGTTTTGTAATTTAAAAAGGCTCTTGCACTCATAAGTTGTATGTCAGATTTAAGCTGACCTATATTACCAAAACAATCATAAAGGAGTAATGATTTAATTACATCTTTGTGAACTTTTATAGTTGCATTGGTGTATTTTGATTCTATAATAAAGAAGTATTTAATAAGAGATAATCTTTCTTTTAAAGACCTATCCTGTAAAGCAGGTAGGTTGATTGTAACAGGGATTCTTCTTAAAAAAGTCCCAAGCAGAGAAGAATGTATATCTTCTGTTGTGGCACACACAATAAAGACATTAGCTTTGTGCACAATGTCAGATTCTCCTAATCGTCTGTATATGCCTTTGTCCATCAAAAGAAAAAGCATCTCTTGACCTTCTGGTGGCAATCTGTGTATTTCATCTAAGAATAATATGCCTCCATCAGCCTGTGCAACTATGCCGAATTTATCCTTATTAGCACCAGTAAAAGAACCTTTGACATAACCAAATAAATTACTTAATAATAAGTTAGCATTTTCTGCATATTCAGCACAGTTAAATACTACGAATTTGCTTTCAGAAGAAAAGATTTTACTTTCTACAGCATATTTGTACATTGTTTCGGCAAATGTACTTTTTCCAACACCAGTAGGTCCTATGAGTAATGTATTAAGACCTTTTGGAGGATAGAGTATAGCAGATTTAGCTTTTTCTATAGGTAGTTTAAGACTAGAATCATGTCCAAGTAATGTTGAAAAAATATCTTCTGAGTCATTTTTACTTGATTTAAGTAGCTCATTACAATTATTTATAGAAAATTCATCAGTGTTCAAAGTACGGCCAATTAAATTTTCTATAATACTAGCATGTAGAAATAAAATTGGCTTACCAGATATTTTCAGAACTTTTTTTTCATTGTATAGGTTATTTAATTCTTTACTGGTATTACTTCTATCAAGAGATGAATGGTTAGCAATTTCTATTGTAGTGAATCCTGTTTTATCTGATTGAAGGTCTTTTAAAGTCATATTTTCACATAATTTATGTAGAGATAATAGAACTTTATCTTTTCTTAGCATATACCGTTTCCTTTCTTTATGTTTAAACTATATTTAAGCTACATTAAATATATTATAATATATATTCAGTATTAAAATAAGGTTTATAGTGGATATTTTGTATTTTACTTTTTAATATGTTGTTTTGTGTAATAGATGGTGTTAAAATAAGAGTTGCATTATATTAGGTATGGATTTTTATAGATTAAATTAGAGTATTATGTTGCTAAATAACTAAATTTAAGTTTTTTAATATACTTAAGTCTATGTAATATCATTTATTAATATATGGTCAATGTAATTAATAGATGGTCGGTATAGATGAAGATATGTGAAAAAACTGGTAAGGTTAAGAATAATTTATATATACACAGTTAATACATATATACATTTACAAATTATATTTTGTATCATAAAAATAATGTTTTATATTGTACATATATAAATATGAAGTTACTATAAGCTAAATACTCAAGAGAAAGAATTAAAAGAGATATAATTTTATTTGTAGTAAAAAGTTATACAATTTAGAAGGTTATATAAATGGTTGAAAGTGTTTGTCAAATATTAATTCAGCCATTTTATGGTGTAAACAAGCTTAAAATTTGATTTTGACAAGCATAAAAAACAAGTTTTTTCATAAAATGTAAATATTGGATATGAATTATTTAAAATAGTTTAAATAAATAATATCTTGTATTAAAATATGAATAATACTATAAAAGAATGGGAGATATGTTTTGTGGATATAGATAGAATTTTAAACTTTTCCTCAAATGCAGGTAAAGCTATGTTGCAAAGTGGAGGAGAAACCTATAGAGTTGAAGAAACGATAGTTAGAATATGTCAATCTTTTGGAATAGACCACGTAGATGTATTTGCAACTCCAACAGCTGTAATGGCATCTGTATTTGTAGATGGGAAATTACATTCAGCAATTAAAAGAATAAGCTCAAGAAGAGTAGACCTAAACTTGGTTCATGAAGTTAACTCATTATCAAGAGCAATAAGTATAAATAATTTAGATATTGAATTATGTGAGAAAATTTTAGATGAAATAAGTGAAGATAACTATTACTCAGATTTAATAACAATATTTTTTGCAGGTATTGCAGCAGCAACTTTTTCGATATTATTTGGAGGAAATGTGGAAGAATTTATAGCTGCATTTACTGTTGGGATTCTGACTAAGTTTGTTATTATGTATTTAAGTAAATCTTCCCTTAATGACTTTTTTGTAAATGCAATTGGAGCAGTTATTATAGCTTCTTGTTCAATTTTAATTTTAAAGCTCGGATTCATAAAGACGTTAGACCATTTAATAGCAGGAGCAATAATGCTCTTAGTTCCAGGGCTTGCTTTGACTAATGCATTAAGAGATTTGTTAGATGGACAGTTGATTTCTGGTCTTGCAAAATTAGCAGAAGTATTTTTTGTAGGTGTATCTATAGCAGTAGGAATGTTCTTGGTACTTGGATTGTACTTCAAGTTAGGGGGGATATAAGTGCATTTGTTTATAGAAGTAATAGCAGCTTTTTTTACTGCCTTAAGCTTTGGAGTGCTATTTAATATGAAAGGAAAAAACTTAATACTAGCAGGAATAGGTGGAAGTATAGCTTGGTTTTCGTATAAATTTCTTTTAAATATGGGAGTAACAGAAAACTTATGTTTTTTTATAGCTACAGTTTGTTTTGCGATATATTGTGAGTTATGTGCAAGAATTTATATGACTCCAGCAACTACATTAAGTGTTTGCTGTTTAATAATATTAGTACCTGGTTATGGAATATATAATACTATGTATTCTGTTTTGACCAATAATTATATAAAAGCTGTAGAATATGGGGTGAGTACATTATCGTGTGCAAGTTCAATTGCATTAGGATTGGTATTTATAACTACTGTATTTAGAAAAGTCAACTTATATGGAGTACTTACAAAGATAAAAGAAAATGAAAAATATAAAAAGAGTATAAATAAAATTAAACAACAAAAATAGAAAAAATTGACTTTTAAACAAAAGGATGATAATATAATAACATAAAATAGAATAAGAGTATCCAAATTAAAGAGGATATTCTTATTCTATAAACGTAATTTTTTTTTATTTCAAAAAACTGACAACTTGCATTACGAGTGTAAGTTTTAGAACTCAGTTTGTACCAAAAAATTTGTACCAATGTTAGGAACCTTAATTTAAAATTAAAAGGGGGAAGATTTCAAGATGGAAAAGCTGTCGGATAAGAGAAGAGTCAAGGCAGTAAGTATGGAAACCTTCGTATTTATTGTACTATTGGCGGTAGGATTTGGATATGTAGGAAGCATCATGGGTGCAGGAATGATGTTTAAAGTAATAATGAGTACAGCACATGCGCTTTTATTAGACACAGTATTTTTAATAATGGCTATGGCAGTTCTTGCAGGTGCACTTAGTGCATTGCTTTCAGAGTTTGGAGTAATATCTTTAGTTAATAAGATATTTAAGGGTCTTATGAGACCTATATGGGGCTTACCTGGTGCTAGTATAGCAGGAGTAGTTGCAACATATTTATCTGATAATCCAGCTATTATACCATTTGCTAAAGACAAAACATTTACACAATATTTTAAGAAGTATCAAGTACCTGCTTTATGTAATTTAGGAACAGCCTTTGGTATGGGACTTATTGTAACAACTTTTATGATAGCTCAAGGTAAAGAATATGTACTACCAGCTATAATAGGTAATGTTGCGGCAATAATAGGTAGTATTATTAGTGTTAGAATTATGTTGACTTTTACTAAAAAGTATTATAATTATGACCCTAAAAATGATACTGAAAAGCAAATAAATGATAAAGGTGCAAAACTTGAAGAGTTTAGAGAAATAAGAGATGGTAATGTATTCCAAAGAACATTGGATGCTATACTTGAAGGTGGTAAGTTAGGTGTTGAAATGGGTATGGCTATAATACCAGGAGTTTTAGTAGTTTGTACATTAGTTATGTTATTAACTTTTGGACCATCTACAGACCCTGCTACAGGTCAAGCTGTTTACACAGGAGCTGCATATGAAGGTATAAAATTATTACCTGCTATTGGTGATAAGATTAGCTTCATAATAGAACCATTATTTGGATTCACATCACCAGAGGCAATAGCATTCCCTGTAACTGCATTAGGAGCTGTTGGAGCAGCAATATCTTTAGTACCAGAGTTTATAAAATCAGGCGCTATAACTCCTAATGATATAGCAGTATTCACAGCAATGGGTATGTGTTGGAGTGGATATTTAAGTACACACATAGGTATGATGGATGCTTTAGATGCAAGACCATTGGCTGGTAAAGCGATACTTTCGCATACTATAGGTGGTTTATGTGCAGGTATATGTGCCCACTTTATATTTATGCTTGTTGGATAGAAATGTTTTATAATTGAAGTATTATAATTTATGAAATTGAATAAAACTATTGATTTAAGTATGTAAAAACTAAATTAGTAATTTAAATATATAGGTGCTGTTTTGAAATAGAGATTTATTTTCATTTTAAGACAGCACCTTTTAGTAATTTAAGTACATTAATTAAATGTATTGATTGAATTTATTATGATAAAATTGTATTATATAAAATAGAGCCAATTTAAACAGTAACAATAAGGAGGAATTGTAGTAAATGAAAAAGGAACGACTACAACATGAAGACTTAAAAGAGTATGATTATGATGAAGATGGCTATCTCAGTAAAAAGATAATTATTAAGGACTTCATAAAAACTATATTGGTTATGACAATTGCTACTGGAATATCAGTAGTTTTTGAAAAGGTAGGTTTTAATGAATCTAATATTATACTAGTATACATATTAGGTGTACTATTTGCTACAAGTATAACCTATGGATATTTTTTTGGAATACTTTCTTCAGTAATAGGAGTGCTATCATTTAATTTTTTCTTTACGCATCCATTATATACTTTTTTAGCTTATAGAAAAGATTATCCTATGACCTTTTGTATTATGCTAATGGCAGCAATTATAACAAGTACTTTAACTTCTAGGATAAAAAGAGAAGTGAGACTTTCTCATAAGAGAGAAAAAATGATAAGATTGCTCTATGAGAATAACAAAACGTTGCTTAAAGCAAAAAATAAAAATCAAATTATTGAATTTTGTGGGTCTAATTTAGTAAATATATTAAATAGAACTGTAATAGTGACTATTGCAGATGAGAATAATAATCTAGGTAAGCCAAGTATTTATATTTGTAACAATGATGGAAGTGAGAATATATTCCATTCAGTATTAGAAAAGGAAGCTATAAAAGAAGCTTTTAGGACAGGTAATCCAGTTGGAATTGGGACAAAATATTGTAAAAACAGCAGTGCATATTATTTCCCTATAAAAGGTCAAGAATCAAATGTTCTTGGTGTTATAGGTGTTGCGTGTTTTAAGATAGATATTATTACAGAAAATGAAAAGATACTATTAGAAGCAGTTTCAACACAGGTTGCGTTGGCAATTGATAGAGAAAATTTATTTGAGAAAAATAAAAAAGCAAATCTTGAGGCAGAGAGAGAGAGATTAAGAGGAAACTTGCTTAGGTCAATTTCTCATGATTTAAGAACTCCACTTACAAGTATATTAGGTTCATCTTCAACAATACTTGAAAATGATGATGTGATAGATAAAGAAACTAGAGTAGAATTATTGAAAAATATATATGAAGATACGAGTTGGCTAACTCATTCTGTTGAGAATATACTTAGTATGACCAGAATAGATGAAGGAAAATTGGATATTGAAAAACGACCAGAGGTTGTTGATGAAATAATAGCTGAATCTATATTAAGAGTCAAAAAGTTTGCCAATAGTAGAGACATAAAAACAAATATTCCAGATGAGATAATAATCGTTCATGTGGATGTATTATTAATAGAACAAGTGTTAGTAAATCTAATTGATAATGCTATAAGGCATACACCTAAAAATTCTAAGATAGAACTAACTGTAAAAAAAGAGTCAAATCAAGTACTATTTGAAGTTGCAGATAATGGAAAAGGAATACCAAATGAAGATATCGGGAATATTTTTAATAGGTTTTATACTAAGAATAAGTCTAGAAATCTTGAAAGAAGAGGTATTGGTCTTGGATTGGAGATATGTAAATCTATAGTAGAAGCTCATGGTGGAGAAATTGTCGCCTTTAATAATCCTTCTGGAGGAGCTACATTTAGATTTAGCATACCTATGTATGATGAGGAGGGGAAAGACAAGTGGAAATAAAGCCATTAGTTCTAATTGTAGAAGATGATAAGCCAATTTGTAAATTTATAAAAGTATCTCTTGAAACTCAAAATTATAGGTGTGTAGAGACAGATAATGGAGGAACAGCTATATCACTTATACATTCTCTTGACCCAGATTTGATAATTTTGGATTTAGGACTACCAGATATTGATGGGATTGAGGTAATAGGACGAGTTAGGGCATGTGCAAAGACTAATAAAATAATTGTTGTTTCAGCGAGAGAGCATGAGAGGGATAAGGTGGAAGCTTTAGATGGAGGAGCAGACGATTATTTAACTAAACCTTTTAGTGTAACAGAGCTTTTGGCTAGAGTACGTGTGGCTCTTAGAAATAAAGCTCAACAGGATAATATAAATAATGATGCTCCAAAGTCTTTTGAAGTTAAAAACCTAAAGATAGATTATGAAAATCATATTGTGTCAATTAATGGTGAAGAAATACATTTAACTCCAATCGAATATAAGATTATTGAGTTGATGTCTAAGTATTCAGGAAGAGTCTTAACCCATAAGTTTATAATAGATAAAGTTTGGGGAAATTACTATGAAAGTGAAAATCAGTCGCTTAGAGTTTTTATGGCAAGTATAAGAAGGAAAATTGAAAAGAATCCTGCTCAGCCAGAATATATTTTGACTGAGGTTGGGGTAGGTTACCGTATGGCGGATGAATAGATACTAAATGATTAGTTGCTGAGTGATTACTAAATGAATATGAGTAATAATCAGATAGAAATTATTTGTTATGTAAGAAAATCTAAGTATTTTAAATCGAATACAAATAGCTATGTATATTTTACAATGAAATGGATAGAGAGTTAATCTATCTAATCTTGAATTTACATAGCTATTTTATTTTTTTAAGAAAATACAAAGTGGATGATGTATTTCTGTAATAGAAAAAGTATCCAATTTTAGACTAATTACTTATGTAATATTAACTTGTAAAGTTAGGATTTGCCTATTTCATTTTTTCTTAGTTTTGACTTGTCTTACAGCTATCATTGTAGTTGCAAAAAAACTCAATGTTGCACCAGAAAAAGCTGAGGAATGCCCCATAAATCCAGCAATACAAAAACATATTCCCACTACAAACAACAAGAAACTAAATATTTTCATAACTATTCTCCCATTAAAATTTAATTTATTAAGCATATTTTATCATATATTAATAATAAAATCCTCAATTTTGATGACGTGGAAAAGTATATCATATTTTATGCTTTATTATGTCTTCTTCGTTGATTACTTATTAGACCACACTTTTTAAAGTGTGCTAAGTGTTGTTTTGCAACAAACTCTTAATAACTATATGCTAATAAGTGTAAGGGAAGTAAGTAGAATTGTTAAATATAGCATCTATATGGATAATATCAATTTAACATTTTTTTTGATATAAAAAAATTGCCCTTTTTGTCTTTTTATATCAGCCTTTGTGATATTATATAATATATCAAAGTAACAATCTAAATAATTTATTATTGAAGAAATTTTAATATATAATAGTTTTATATTTTTAAATGAATGAAGTATTATCCTCATATATGATTGGAATACTTAATTGAGGTGGAGATTTGTCATTTATATGAGAATTAATTGTAAATACATAATAAGATAGTTAATTATAAATATATTAAATTAAGTATTACAAAACTCTATTGTACGATTGACACAATAATAATTCTATTTACTAAAAAATAGAACCTCATTAAGGTACTATTTTAAAACATAAAGAAGTATAATATCATTGCCAAATATATAGCAAAATTTTAAAAGCTTTAAAAATTCAATCTGGAAAATGAATAAAAGGAGATATATATAAATGGATGTAATAAATTTAATAGATGAGTTGGATGAAATTGTATATGTTTCTTCTTTAGATACATATGAACTTTTATATATTAATGAAATTGGTAAAAAGGCAATGGGACTTAATGATATATCCCATGTAAAATGTTATAAAGCATTACAGGGGAAAGATTCTCCCTGCGAATTTTGTACAAACTCTATTTTAAAAGAAGATGAATATTACATATGGGAAAATACGAATACTCGAACAAATAGACATTTTATATTAAAGGACAAGTTAATTAAATGGGAGGGCAAACATGCACGATTAGAAATAGCTCTTGATATTACAGAAAAAGAAGATATAAGTAAGTCAATAGCAGAAAAATTAGAGATAAAGGAGTTATTAGTTGGATGTATTAAACATCTTATAACAGAATCTAATTTTTCTGATGCTGTAAATCTTGTATTAACCAATATTGGTAAATTTCATAAAGCTGATAGAGCATATGTTTTTGAAGTATCAGAAGATAGAAAAAAAGTAACTAATACATATGAATGGTGCAATGAAGGTGTTGATGAACAAAAACAGGCACTAACAAATCTTGATATTAATGAATTAAAGAATTGGTTTTTATTATTCGAACAAAAAGGTTTTGTAATAATTGATGATATAGAAAATATAAAAGAAGAACAGCCAATAGAATATGAAATTTTAAAACCTCAAAAAATTGAAAGTTTAATGACATCTTCACTAAAACAAGATGATAAAGTAGTAGGGTTTATTGGAGTTGATAATCCACATAAAGCTGTTGGAGATACCTCTCTTTTGACATCCCTATCTTATTTTTTATTAACTGAGATGAAAAAAAGAAAAGTAGAAAATAAATTAAATTATATGAGCTACTATGACTTCTTGACTGGTGCATATAATAGAAATAAATATATTAAGTATATAGATAATTTTCAAAAAGGAAAAGTTAAATCCATAGGAGTTGTATTTGTAGATATAAATGGGTTAAAAGATATTAATGATAACTTTGGACATGCTAATGGCGATTCTGCTATTGTGTCAGCATGTGTAATAATAAAAAAATACTTTCATTCTTATAATGTTTACCGTATTGGAGGAGATGAGTTTGTTGTATTATGTGAAGATATATCAAAACAACTATTTGAAGAATTAGTGAGTTGGTTAAGTGAAGAATTTAAGGATGAGATGATATATAGTGTAGCAGTGGGCAGTATTTGGAGTAACGATAATATTGATATACATAAGCTAATTAAAGTTGCTGATGAGAGAATGTACCAAGATAAGAAGAGGTATTATAATAAGAACAAACTTAGAAATAATGAAATGAAAGTAATTAGTGACTTAGCTGATTCGACGAATAATATTTTATTTAAACATAAAGAGTTAGTTGATAAGGTTTATTTTGATGATTTAATGATAAAAGGGTATTCTAAGGCTTATGAAAAATTAGCTTATAATACATATGATATAATTTTATCTATTTGCATTGATACGAATTTAATTACTCCAATTTATCAATCAGAGAGCAATATTTTTAGTTTTCCTATAAAGGAAAATCTTGAAAAAACTTTTTCATACATAAAAAAACATTTAATTCATCCTGATGATATAATATTATTTAATGATAACCACCTTCTAAAATCTCTTGATAGTCTTAATAATAGCAAGCAAGACGATTTAGAACTAAATTTTGAGTATAGACGTTTAGGAATAGATAAAAAGTACTATTGGGCATTAATTTATATGTTAAAGATTAGTAGTAAAAATAAGTTAGGTGAGAAACAAACACATATTTTAGTTGCTATAAAAAATATAGATTATCTTATGCAACTACATAAAAACCAAAAAGATACATTAACAGGACTATACAATTATGAAAGTTTTTGTGAACAAATAAGTATAATGCTTAAAAGATATCCTGACAAGCGTTATGCAATTATAATGATGGATATAGATAAGTTCAAGGTAATTAATGACATTTATGGAGTTAGAGGAGGAGATAAAGCTTTAATATATGTTGCAGAGTTGATTCAAAAAAACATTGGTTCTAATGGTATATGTTGTCGTATGTATGCAGATGTATTTTGCATTTTTTATGAGAGTTACTCTGATAGAGATATTCATAAGGTAATTTATAAGATTAAAAATAGCTTAAATAGAAAAAAATTTGAATATATGTTAGTACCATGTTTTGGAGTTTATAGAATTTTGGATAATCATATTCCAATTACAAATGCGTGTGAAATGGCAGGATATGCTCACAAAAAAGTAAAGAAACAAAGTATCAATAACTATATATTTTATGATGATACTATAAGAAATGATGCACTTGAAGAAAAACAGATGGAAAGGGAAATGGAATACGCACTTGAAAATGGGCAATTCCATGTATATTTACAACCTAAGTATAATCTTAATGCAAATAAAATTGTTGGTGCAGAAGCATTGGTTAGATGGGTTCATCCAGAAAAAGGTATAATACCTCCAATTAAATTTATTTCACTATTTGAGAAGAATGGGTTTATTATCAGATTAGACATGTATGTATGGGAACAAGTATGTTCTTTAATTAGAAAATGGATAGATTTAGGTGAAGAGCCAGTTCCTATCTCTGTAAATGTATCAAGATTACATTTGCATAATCCACATTTTAAAGAAATTGTTTTAAGTTTAATAAATAAATATAGTATACCAAAATCTTTTTTAGAATTGGAGCTTACAGAAAGTTTATTTATTAAAAATATAAAATTATTTACTAAGATAATAGCCGACCTTAGAATGGATGGTATTGTTTTAAATATGGATGACTTTGGTTCAGCATATTCTTCATTAAATATGTTAAAAAATATTAATATTGATACATTAAAGATAGATTGTGGTTTCTTTAATGAGGAAGGAATCACAGACAGAGAAAAAATAGTTTTAAAGCACACTATAGCCATGGCAAAAGATTTAGATATGGATGTAGTGGCAGAAGGTGTAGAGACAAAAGAACAAGCTGAATTTTTAGTGAGTTTAGATTGTGTGGTAATTCAAGGTTATTATTATTGTAAGCCTATTCCAAGTGCTGATTTTGAGAAGTTACTTTATCAAAAATAAGCTAATTATTCCATTCTAAATGTAGGTAGGATGGAGTAGTTCAAAATAATTAAATAGAAGTAGAAAATAGTGAGGATATAATTTTTAAAAAGTATAATATTTATGGATTAGGAGCGAAGTTTATGATAGTGGGTATTATAGGTCCTTCAGACTCTGGGTTTAAGATAAAGGATGATTTAAAACAGATAGACAGTGATTTAAAGACTAAAATATATGTAAGAGAAAAAGTAGTAGATACAATAGAAGTTATTTCTAAATGTGAAGACGAATGTGATGCTATTATATTTACAGGATGTGCAGTTTATGAATTTATAAAATCCAAGTATGAGATAAGTAAGCCACATTCATTTGTACCGAGAAGTGGGACGAGTATAATGAAGGCATTTTGGGCAATAAAAAGTGCAAATATAAAATTAGATAAATTCAGTATAGATGTAGTTGATAGATATGTTGTGGAAGATGCACTTAAAGAATTTGACATTAAAGCAACGAGTGTATTTTGTAATCCATTTTCTTTGGAAGTAGGAGAATCTGAACTTGTAGAATGGCATATAAAATTATTTGAAGAAAATAAGACGGATATAATGTTAACTGGTTTTGGTGCAGTATATAATGAATTAAAAGAAAGAGGCTATCCTGTATTTCGTTTACAAGCTACTATACAATTAATCAAAGAAAGTTATGACAAGGTAAAGAGTGAATATGCTCTAAGTAAGGCAAGATTTTCTCAAATTGCTGTTGAAATATTGAGTTTAATAGATTATAAAGAGAAGATAGATAACTATTATTCTGACATGATAAAAAAATCAGATATGGATAAGCTTGTAGTAAACTATGTAAGAAGTATTCAAGGTTCCTTATTTTTACTTGGAAGAAATGATTATGTTGTATTTGTTCATAAAGGGGTAGCTGATAATGAGTATAATTATGATAAGCTATTCAATCTAAAGAGAGAGATAAAAGACATGGGCTTTTCTCTTAGTATAGGAATTGGTACTGGAGTAACTGCGTATCAGGCTGAAAATAATGCACATAAAGCATTAAGACACTCCATAGATTCAAAAGAAATTGGTATATATTTGGTAGATGAAGATGAAAACATAAGAGGACCTTTAGCTTCCGAAAATGAATTAAATTATTCTTTGATGCTATCTGATGAAAAGGTAATAGAAATATCTAAAAAGACTGGGATGAGTTGTGAGTCAGTTGCAAAAATTATTGCTATAAATGAGAATAGAAAAAGTAAGATTTATGATTCAAAAGAGTTAGCAGAGTATCTAAATGTAAGTGAAAGAAGTGCAAGACGTATATTAAATAAAATAGTAAATGCAGGTTTAGGTCGAATATGTGCAAAAGAGACTAGTATTGGTGGAGGAAGACCAAAAAATATTACTGAAATACTGTTTTAAGATATTTTATAAAACTGTATAAATCATTATATTGTATAAAATTCTACAACAAATTACTATATAAAGTATTAAAGCTTATTATGAAAAAAATTAGAACAAATGATTATGTAAAATACTAGAATAAATTATTAATATAAAATACTAAAGCTTGTTATTAAAAATGCTAGAACAAATTATTATGCAAAATATTGAAGCTTATTATGAAAAATGTTAGAACAAATTACTATATAAAATATCAAAGCTTATTATGAAAAATGTTAAAACAAATTATTATATAAAAATACTAAAACCTATGTAAAACAACTCTAATATATAACTTATAAAGTTGAGGATACATAGGTTTTTATTTTTATAATTTAAAGAGTTCTATTATGATATTTATAATTTAATCATATGATAAACTATTTTGGCAGTATCATATAATTCGTCTATATTTACATATTCATTAACTGTGTGTACATCATACATACCTAGACTTAATATAGCACAATTATATCCAAGATTAGCTAATATATTTGCGTCACTTCCACCACCAATTACCATTGGATTTGGAACAATACCAACTTGTCTTATTGCTTCTTCACTTAACTTGAAAACATGACTATCTCTACTAAGTTCAAAACTAGGGTAAGACATATTATGTTCAAAAGTATAAGTAGTATTAAATTTAGATGCAGCATCCTTACAACATTTTTCCATATGATTAAGCTCATACTCTAAAGTTTCAGGTATATGAGACCTAATTTCAGCAGTCAATGTAACCTTATCAGTTACTATGTTTGTAGCTCCACCACCTTCTATTTTACCTATATTTGAAGTAGTCAATGAATCTATTCTGCCTATGTGCATGTTGCTTATTGCATGAGAGGCTACTAATATAGCATTTAACCCTTTTTCAGGTTCTATACCAGCATGTGCTTTCTTTCCATGAAAAGAGATTTTTATAGATTGTTGAGCAGGAGCTTTGTATGCTATCGAACCAATAGCTCCACCAGAATCTAAAATCACCATATCTTTACAAGGCAAGTTGTCAGGATTAAAGTTTTTGACACCATGCATACCAGCTTCCTCACAGATTGTAAAACAAAGATAAATATCTCTATGTGGTATTTTTTCTGTAATAACATGTTCTAAAGCTTCAAGTATAGCAGCTATTCCAGCTTTATCATCTGCACCAAGTGTAGTAGTTCCATCACTTCTAACTACATTACCATCTAGTATTGGTTTTACACCTAAACAAGGTTGAACTTGGTCCATGTGTGCACATAAACAAAGTGGTCTACTTCCTTCTTCACCTTTTATATAGGCAATGACATTACCTGTATTGCCACCATATTTTTCACCTGCATCATCTATAATGGCATCTATATTTCTTTCTTTTAAGTAGTTTACCAACCACTTAGACATTTCTAATTCTTGATTAGATGGGCTATCAATTCTAACCATATCCATAAAATTATTTATAAGTCTATTTTTATCTAACATAAATTATTTCTCCTTTTAGAAAGATTTAAATAAATTACATGCTATATGAAGGAAGTATTCCAGGTCCTAGTGGAATATTAAATACCATAAACAATATTAGTAGTATAGTCCACACTATTAAGAATGATATAGAGTATGGTATCATATTAGCAATTACAGTACCCATACCAGCATCTTTATCGTATTTTCTTGTGAATGCTAGTATAATAGGGAAGTACGGAAATAATGGGCTAAGTGGATTTGTTATACAATCACCTATACGATAAGCCATCTGAGTAAGTGCTGGATTGTATCCAACCATCATAAACATTGGTACAAATATAGGTGCAAGAATAGCCCACTTTGCAGATGCACTACCTATAAATAAATTTATAAAACATGATAATATAATAAATCCTATCAACAATAAAGGTCCATTTATTCCTGCTGATTTTAAAAATTCTCCGCCCTTTACAGCTAGTATCAGACCTAAATTACTATTTGTGAATAATTGCAAAAATTGTGAAGCAGCAAATGCTAGTATTATATATCCACCCATATCACTCATTGCACTAGCCATTATAGAGACTACATCCTTATCCTTCTTTATTTTACCTATAGTTTTTCCGTATACAACACCAGGTATGAAAAATGCTAGTGCTATTATAGGTACCATACCTTTCATAAGAGGAGCATTGTTTGATAGTAAATCTCCTGTTTCTGGGTCAGCTAAGAATGGTTTTTTACCGATTACACTAAGAGCTACTATAATAGCCACATATATTAATATACTTATACCAGCTTTTTTAAGCCCTTTCTTTTCTACATCACTAAGACTTCCATCAACATCTAGTTCTGCATTTCCTTCATATTTACCAAATCTAGGAGCTACAATTTTTTCTGTTACCCATGTTGCCAAAAGTATTAGAACAAAAGTTGATGCTATCATAAAAAATAAGTTCATTGTTGCATTGGCTTGAAATCCAGAATCAATCATTTGAGCTGCTGGAACTGTAAAACTTGCAGCAAGTATATCATTGACACTTATCATAATGTTTGCGGCAAATCCTAGACAGACTGCTGCATATCCAGAAAATAAACCTATAAGTGGATGTCTACCAACACCAAGATATACAAGTGCAGCTAATGGTGGAAATAATATTGTACCTGCATCTGAAGCTATATTGGCAAGCATACCTATAGTCATTACAACAAGAGTTACTCTTGTTTCAGGAATCTTGCTTACTGATGCTTTGATTGTTGCTGTCATAAGTCCTGTTTTGTCACATACACCAGCACCTATCATAGTTACTAGAACTAGACCCAAAGGAGCAAACCCTTGGAAATTGCTGACTATGTTTCCTAAAAGAATTTGAAGCTGTTCTACAGTCAATAAATTTACAGCGGTTATAGTTTCTCCAGTACCAGGATGAACTACTGATATCCCCATAGAACCAACTAGACTAGATAGTATAAGTAAAAGTACACATAACCCTAAAAATATTGTAACTGGGTCTGGTAGTTTATTACCAACAGTTTCTATTCTGTTTAATGTCCTGTCAAAAAAGTTTTTCTTCTTAACTACGTTATCATTCATAATATCCTCCCTAATGTTTAAAAATATAATTAAAAAATAAGTATTGTGGTTAATCTTACAATTTAAATTCTGCTTGTCGATTTAAGACGTGTCCACAATATGTCCTAAAAAAAGTATAAAATAAACTTTTTCCTGTGTCAATGCAGTTTTCTGAATTTTCTGGTTGAGTGGTGTTAGTTAAATATGCTTTAAGTAGATTAATGACGAATTATATCTAATGTATTTAAATAACATATGCGCTTTAAAATTAATTTTAAAACAAAATTTTATGAAAAGCTAGTGGAAGATTAAGTTATTAAAATAAGTAGCGTAGTAAAGTGTTAGATTTTTTAATTAATCAAATAAATTTACTTTGTATTTTCTACAAAAACCTGTGAATATCTTTTGAATTATGTAGAGGATATAAATTTATTTTATTTACATAGATTAGATTTTGTTCTAATTTACTGTATTCAAATGGTTTTCCATGTCCAGGATAAATCATTTTAGGTTTTGTATTGATGATTGTTTTCCAAGATTGAATAAATTCTAGTTTGCTTTCTGCAAATATGGTAATTTTGTGAGTACTTGGAAATCCATTCATTGCAGAATCTCCACAAAATAAAACACCATCATCAATTAGTAGTGAAATTGAATCAGCAGTATGTCCTGGTGTATCTATAATTTTTCCATTTAGTTCTTTTTCAATTTCTTTACGATTCTTGTCAGACACAAGAATACACCTTTTTTCAAATTCTTGTTTAAGTGGAGAAAAACTATGCTCACCTTTTCCAAATAGTTTCATAATTTGGCAAAAGAGAAAGGCAGTACGGCTGGTACAACCACCAATAAAAGAGTTTTGACCTTTATATAGAATTTCTAAAGCTTTATCATGCATAACAATCTTTGTATTAGGAGATTCGTCTAGAATCTGATTTAGAAAACCAACATGGTCATCATGAGCATGAGTTAGAAATATGTATCGAATATCTTTGATTTTTATGTTGAATTTAGAAATTCGTTTTTTGAAATGTTTAAAACCATTTTCATATCCAGTATCAATCAAGACAAAACCATCTTGAATAGGGTACAACCATGTATTTATAATTCGATTTCCTGCATTAAACATTTTTTCACCACCTTGAATTAGAATATAAATTTATATTAATTAGAAAGAATATAGCATAGTTCTACTGATATTTCAACGTATCTCTAAAAGTTTTAAGGAGGATAATATATTTTAGTTTAATCTAAAAACTAAAAGAAAAGAAGTATACTGTTACAAAAACAAAGAGTGGTATAACTTTTACAGTAGATACCACCCTATTATAAAAATAGACTTATAAAGTTTTATCGTGTTTTTCTAAGAATGTTAGATATTCTTCTTTAGTCATAACTGGAGTAAAGGTATCTAATATATCTTTAGCATCCTTAGCATTATCAAAAAGAAGGTCTACAACTGTAAGTGCCATTGCTTTAGCAGGAATTATGTAAGCTAAATCTTCATCAACTATTTCAAAATCTCTTGTATGAAGAGCTCCTTTTACACCACCAATCATAGGGTGAAGAGTAGGCATTATATGAGACACATCTCCAAAATCAAAAGAGCCTGTAAAATCTCCACCATCAATAACTTTTCCTTTTAGACCTAAATCTTCAAGATTGTTTTTAAATAAATTATCAAGACTTTTGTATCGTAATATTGGAAGATATCCAGGAATTTCAGTTATCTCAACATCAGCTCCAACTGCCATTCCACCAGCCATCAAAGCCTTATTTATTCTTTCATTAGCATCAATCATACCATTTATAGTTCTAGCTCTAACATATGATTCCATATGAACATCAGCAGGAACAACATTTACTATATCTCCACCTTTTGTGATGATAGGGTGGAATCTAACTCTTTCAGACTCTTTAAAAGTTTCTCTAAGTGCATTCACGTTGTTTATAGCAAGCATTGCTGCATTTAAAGCATTTATTCCATCATGTGGAGCAGAACCAGCATGAGATTCTTTACCTATAAATTTAACCTTTTTTCCAACAAATCCATTACTCTCAGGACCAACTAGAGCCTTATCTTCTCCTAAATCAGAAGCATGAAACATCATAGATATGTCTATATCATCAAAATAACCTCTTTTTATTAATTCTTGTTTTCCACCAAAATAAGTTATTTTTCCTTCTTTTTTTAATTGCTCTCTGTATTCCAACTCAATAAACTCTTCAGCAGGAGTAGCCATAAAAGATACTTTACCATCTAAATGTTCTAAAACGCCACTTTTTACTAAACCAACAGCAGCACCTAACATTCCAACTATTTGAATATTATGTCCACAAGTATGAGAAGCACCTATTTCATTAGCATCTTTATGTTCTTTACATGATATACCATCCAATTCTCCAAGTATAGATATATGAGGACCTTTCTTGCTAGAATTTGCATCTGCTTTGCATCCTGTAACTGCTATATTTTTTTCTACAGATAAATTTAATTCTTGTTCAAAAAAGTTTGAAACAGCTTCTGTAGTTTTAAATTCTTTATATCCATATTCTGGATTTTTGTATATTCCTTGACCTATTTTTAATATTTTTTCTCTATTTTCATCTATAGTTTTTATTACTAGAGATTTTAATTGTTCTTTATTCATAATAAATTCCTCCTATATTTTACCTTGAATACTTAAAACTATATGAGCTATACTCGCACATGCAAAGAATATAGTTGTAAATACAATAAGTGAAATTATAACTATTTTCCATGACATTTCTTTTAAAGCTTCTATTTTGTTTCCAACAGAAATTCCTGCAAAAGCTAGTAGTGGAGTAGTTATAGCCATAAAGTTAATATTATTAGTGTTAGTTAAGAATACTTCAGATGTTGGACTATATGGCATACTAAGTAAAAGGCCGATTATAGTTGCAAATCCAAAAGCTGGAAAGATTGATTTAGGAAATAAATCTTTTATAATCATAGCTGCCATAGCAGCTAATATTAGCATCACCATACCAGGAAGGGCTGTAACTATAGATGTACCAACGCTAATTCTTTGTCCTATAAGAATTATAACTCCAATAACAGACATAACCAATAATTGATATGAACTTTTCTTTAAATTTAAATTAGCAAACATTTATTAGCACTCTCCTTCTGTAGATTTAATTTCTTTAGTTTTTTTATTTCTCGAAAATTTTGGTTCTAAAATCTTATACATAAAATTAGTAAATGGTAAGGATACAAAAACTAAGAATATAATTCCTGTTATACTAGACATCATATTGCTTGTTGCAGCATAGGCAAGTATTGTATCTGCCATTTCAGGTGGTACCATGGTAGATAATGAACCAGCAGCTGCTGTCATCATACTTCCACTACCAACACCACAGGCCATTCCCAAAGCATATGGGTGAAGACCACTATAAATAGATATTGAACCTAGTACACTAAAGTATATAGTACCAAGAACTGTTCCCATTAAATATGTACCAAGTACACCACTACCTTCTGGTGAGTTTATCCCATATTTTTCTGATATAACTCCTAAAGAAGGTTCACGACTTATACTTGCAGTAGCTCCAACAGCTTCTCTTTTCATTCCAAACATTAATGCAAGAGGTAATGCAACGATTGGTGCAAGTATATGACCAAATTCTTGAGCGATAAACGCTGGTCCAGCTTGAATTATTTTGTCAATGTTTGGTCCAACTGTAGTACCATATTTTATACCAAGCATTACTAGTGCAATTCCAACAACTTCACCAGCAATATTTATTTCTTTTTCTCCAACCACTTTTTTAAGTGCTTTAATTTTTTTACCTAATAAATCTGGTGTTATTATAAGTCCAATTATAACTGCATAAAGCATAGGGAACAGTACTATAGAGGCTTTTCCAATAGCTATAGTTCTTTGCCCTATAAATTCACATATTACTACCAAGATTAAGCAAGTTAAAAATACTTGAATAAAATGTTTTTTATTAATTTCCATGATTTCCTCCCCAAAAGAATAAATATTTTACTTATCTGAAATGAGAAAATACGTTTTCTTAAGTATAATACGTTTTCCTAAATAAAATGAAAAAACTATTTCAAATAAGTTTCAGAAATGTCAATAACATGTCCTTAATTAAGGATAAAACAAAAATTTAACATTGTCAACGAAAAATATCTAAAATATTACATATTTTGAATATATTGTAATATAGCTTTATTATTAAAAAATTGTTTAAATATTGTAGGAATAATAGCTAAAAAGCTTTAAAATTAGTAATATAAAATTGAAAAATAATAATATAGAATTGAGAAATAGTAAATTGAAATTTTAAAATAAATGAGTGGAAGTAGCTTAGCAAAGTATGGAAATGAATATTACAATAAAAAATAAATAATATGTAAAGACTTCAAATTAATTTTAAGTATTAAGTACAAATACTAATTTTTGATATAGAAATTGAATAAAGTAAATGATAATAAGCAAATGAATTAAGATGATAATAAGTGAATTGATATAGAAATAAGTAAATTAAGTAAGACGATAACAAATGAGATAATAATAAGTGAATTGACATAGCAATAAGTAAATTGAGTAAGACGATAATAAGTGAATTGATATAGAAATAAGTAAGTTAAGTAAGATGATAACAAATGAGATAATAAGTGAATTGATATAGCAATAAGTAAGTTAAATAAGATGATAATAAGTGGAATTGATATAGCAATAAGTAAATTAAGTAAGACGATAACAAATGAGATGATAATAAGTAAATTGATATAGTAATAAATAAATTAAGATGATAATATCCAAAGTGAGAAAGATAATAGAAAGTAAATAAAATCATGTAAGAATAATTTAGATAAGATTCTAAGATTTTATTTATTTAAAAATTAGTATGATTAATTTAGATTAAATAAATTTAATAATTTTAGTAGGTGGTAATGAATGAAAATAAATAGATTAACAGAAATAATAGTAATTCTATTAAATAAAAAATTAGTAACAGCTAAAGAGTTGGCAGATAGGTTTGAAGTTTCTACAAGAACCATATATAGAGATATAGAAACTCTGTCTATGTCGGGAGTACCAGTATATATGACGAAAGGCAAAGGAGGAGGGATATCTTTAATAGAAGAATATTCTATAAACAAGGCCATATTGTCAAAAAAAGATAAAGAGAGTTTAATAGTGGCACTGAAAACATTACAGGCGACTAAGTATCCAGAAATAAATTCAGTAGTAAATAAAATTGGCTCAATATTTGGAGAGCAAAATTTTTCAAACTGGATTGAAATAGACTTTACTGAATGGGGAAGTAATTTTAATGAAGATGATAAATTTACAAAAATAAAAGAAGCTATTTTAAGGTGTAATACTATAAATTTTAATTATGTAAATAGTTTGTCAAGCCAGACAAACAGAACTGTCGAACCACTGAAGCTTATGTATAAGAGTAAGACTTGGTACTTGTATGGATTTTGTAAACTAAAAGATGATTTTAGGATATTTAGAATTAGTAGGATAAGGAATTTATCTATAAAGGATGAAGTATTTTCAAGAAAGATAATAGAAGAAGTATGTTTGAATGATTCTAAAGTAATTAAGGAAAATACTATAACGTTGAAATTGAGGTTTAAAGAAAAGATGCTTTTTAGAGTATTTGATGATTTTAATAAGGATTTAATAACTAAAAATGAAGATGATACATATGATGTAATTACAGAATTTCCTATTGGTGAATGGATTTATGGATATATTTTATCGTTTGGTGACAATGTTGAAGTACTTGAACCTAAAGATGTTAGGGATAATGTAATAACTAGACTAAGGGAGTTGTCTAAAATTTATTCATTATAATATAATGCTAGATTAAAGATTTTATTAAATATATAATATCTTGCATTTAGTATATAATATCTCACTGAGTTTAATTATATTAAAAATATGACATAAAGGTGTCGTATATTATAAATTATAATTGAATTAGTTAAAAATAAAATATATTAATAAAAACAAAGTGAGGTATAAAGTATGAATTATGAAATAGTAGAGATAAATGAGAAAATAGTTATAGGAATATCGAAGGTGACTACAAATAAAGATGGACAAGCGGTAAATGATATAGGTGAATTGTGGAAAAAATTTATGGGCAAAGGGATATATAATGCTATAAAGGGTAAAAAGAATGACAAGACAATAGGTCTATATACAGATTACCAGGGTGATTTTACAAGTCCGTATAGCTTTGTTGCATGTTGTGAAGTAAATAGTAATTCTGATAAAGAGAAGAATTTAGAAGAATTAAACACTAATAATACTGTTGGAGAAAGTATTATTAGTAAAGTTATACCAGCAGGTAAGTATGCAAAGTTTGTTATAGTAGGAGGTCAAAAAGAAGTAGGAGATTTTTGGTTTAAGTTTTGGCAAATGGATTTTGATAGGACTTATATAAGTGATTTTGAAGAGTATCAATGTAATACTTTTGATACAAAGAAACAAGAAGTTCATATTTACATAGGAATAAAGTAGATTTGTTATTACTATATTGAATGAAGTATTGAGTATAGTACATTTATTATAGATAGTTTTATTATTTATAACTATAAGCAGTAAATCTGTAAAAGATTTACTGCTTTTTTAGTAATTAATAGTATCAGTATCACTTTGAATCTTCAGACATATTCTTCATTTAATATTGTTTATTGATAAATGATACTTGTAAATATAATGATTTGTTATTTAATTTAAAATATGAAAAAAAGTATTATAAACACATTAGAATACTTCTGGATTTATGAGTATACAATTTGAAAAATATAAAAAATAATGTATAAAGCTAAATCTAATTTAATCGATAATACATATAGAGAAATATAATTAAGTAAATAAACAACTATCTATTAGATATTGAGAAAGTCAAATCCTATATGAATCTACAGAAATGATTTTAATGAATCTGAAAATTTTTTTTATACAAACATAAAAAAGGTATAAAGTTGTTTTATTATAATTTAATTACTTTTGATAACTTTTTATGTTTTATACAATTATATTTTTAATAACTCGTCAAAACGCCAAACATATATTACAATAGATATATAAGTTTTTTTGTTGACAAATTATGTTAAGAGAATTAAGTATAATATGGCATAAATAATTACTTTTATTTATCAATGAAATGTATTTATTGTGTAGCGAAAAATAGTCAGATAGTATAGACAATAACTGAAGATAAAAGCGTTTATTGTTGTACATATGGAGGAGTTAGTTTTATGGAAAATAAAATTTTGATAGTAGATGATGCTATTTTTATGAGAATGATAATTAAAGAAGCTCTGAGTAAAAGTGGCTATAATAATTTAATAGAAGCAAATGATGGAGAAGAAGCGTGTAATATATTTAAATATGAAAAGCCTGATTTGATGTTGCTTGATATTACAATGCCAAAAAAAGATGGTTTAGAGGTGCTAAGAGAAATAAAAAAGTTGGATTCAAGTGCTAAGGTTGTAATGTGCTCTGCAATAGGACAAGAGAATATGATTGTAGAAGCCATAAAACTTGGAGCGTTAGATTTTATAGTGAAGCCCTTCAAAACAGAAACATTAGTTAAAGTTGTAGATAATGCTTTAAAATAAAAGTGTAAATATACACTGATACAATGAAAAGCAAATAAATGCAATAATAAAGGGAGGGGTTTATATTATAAATTATTTAGAACTTGATGATGTTCATATAGATGCTCTTAGAGAAATTGGTAATATAGGCTCTGGGAATGCAATTACTGCACTTGCATCCATGATAAATAGCAATGTAGAAGTATTAATACCTATGGTCAAGATACTTGAATATAATGAAGCGACAAATTTGCTTGGTGGTCCAGAAAACAAAGTAGTATGTATTTTACTCGATATGAAAGGTGATATCAATGGAATGTTTATGTTTTTGTTGGATGAATCAATAACTCAACTTATGCTAAGTTCTCTTTTTAATAAAGAAGAAGCTTTTTTAGATGAGATTGAGGCAATTGAAATTTCAGCAATTAAGGAAATAGGAAATATTATGGCAAGTTCATATGTAAATGCTATTGCATCTATGTTAAACATGACTATAAGTGTTTCAATTCCAGATATATGTATTGATATGGTTGGAGCTGTTCTAAATGTACCTATGATAAGATTTTCAGATGTTGGTGACAAAGTCTTATTTATAGAAAATAAATTTAAAATGAGTGATAATTATTTTACTAGTCACATTTTGATGATTCCAGAAATGAGCTCACTTAGAGAAATACTCGTGAGGTTGGGATTAGAAGTATGAATAGAGAGATAGTAGTGAACATTGCAGATATGAAGATAGCCTATAGACCAAATGTTTTAGTTACTTATGCACTTGGTTCTTGTGTAGGAGTATGTTTGATAGATAAAGTAGCTGGAATTGGTGGAATGTTACACGTTATGTTGCCATATAGTAAAGATGCTATTAACATTGAAAATAAGTGTAAATTTGCTGACACAGGAATAAATGAGCTCATTAAATCTATGGAGAATATAGGTGCAAATAGAATATATATAAAAGCAAAAATTGCTGGAGGTGCTCAGATGTTTTTAGGAAGTAGCAATTCAGTAATTGCAAGTATAGGACATAGGAATGTTGAGGCAGTAAAAAAAACTCTTTTAGGATTAAATATTCCAATATTAGCTGAGGACACAGGTATGAATTATGGTAGAACAATACGTTTTTACACTGAGACGGGTGAATTACTTGTAGATTCAATAAATAAAGGTAAGAAGAAATTATAATATATATTTCATAGAAAGTGTATTTTAGGAGGGAGGTATTAAATGAGATTTCCAGATGACCCATATTTAGATTATGGACTAATTGATGAAGGAATTAAGTATCTAAAGTTTAGAGTAGATGAGCAAGACTTTGGGGTTGAACTTGAAAAGGTAATAGAAATTACTGGAAATCAAGAAATTATATTTATTCCAGAACTACCTACATATTCTAAAGGCATAATAAATCTAAGAGGAAAAATCATTCCGATAATAGATATGCGTTTGAGACTTAAAAAAGATGAATTAATGACTACAAATTGCATGTATATAGTAGTAACTGAAATAAAGGACTTGGTAGTTGGATTTGTGGTTGATAGAGTTGATGATATAGTAAGCTTAGAAAAAAGTAAAATATCACCTCCACCAAGAGTTACTATAGAATATTCGGATTATTTTGTAAGTGGAGTTGGAGAATTAGAAGGTAAAATAATTACTTTACTAGATTTAGAGAAACTTTTGACAGATAAAGATGAAGTTTTAATAGATGAATTAATCAATGGGTTTGATTGCACTATCATGTAACATAGGGATGTAGTTGGAGTGTTATTATAAAAAGATTGTGATGAGAACATTTAAGAATATAGTGGTATAATTATTAAGTATAAAAATTTTAAATCATTAAAATTTGAATATATTATGTTTAAGAGAGGTTTGTATATGAAAAATAAGCAACAGGGAACAATTTTAGTCGTTGATGATAGTGTTCTGATGTGTGACTTAATAGATAAAACACTTACAAAAGATAATTTTAAGGTTAAAAAAGCATTTAATGCAATAGAGGCAAAAGAATTTATTGAAGAATTTATACCAGACATTATTTTGCTTGATATAATTTTACCAGATAACTCTGGTTTTGAGTTTTGTAAGGAAGTAAAATCTAATGCTCGTACAGCAGATATACCTATAATTTTTATAACTTCAAAAAATACAGATACAGACATAGTAAAAGGATTTGGTGTAGGAGCAATTGACTATATGGTGAAACCTTTTAGTATGACAGAATTAAAAGCTCGTGTTATAGCTCATCTTGAAGTAAAGAAATCTCAAGATAAATTAAAAAAGATAAATAATGAACTGGAATCTTCTCTTGAAAAATTGAATAGACTCGTTGTAAGAGATTATCTTACAGGTCTTTACAATAGGCGACATATAATTAATCAGCTTATGGAGCAAAGAAGAATTAATAAATATAGTGAAACATCAATATCCCTTATCCTTGGTGATATTGATGACTTTAAGGTTATCAATGATACTTATGGGCATGAAGCAGGGGATTTCGTGTTAACAGTAATATCAAGTATAATAAAAAAGAATTGTAGACAAATTGATACTGTATCAAGATGGGGTGGAGAAGAGTTTTTGATAATGCTCACAAATACTCCAATAGAAGGTGCTAAGATACTTTCAGAAAGAATCCGTAAAGAGATAAAGGAGTTTGATTTCAACTATAAAGAACATAAAATAAAGTGCACTATTACATTAGGAGTAGTAGAAGTAAACTCAAATATATCATTAGAAGAAAACATATCCTTAGCAGATAAAGCAATGTATGAGGGTAAAAACTTAGGAAAAGATTGTAGCGTAGTGAGTACAATGAAAGGATTAAAAAAGATATAAACTTACTTTATGAAGGAGTACAGATATGAAAAGAGAAGTAAAGCTTTCTAAATTAGCAATTGTATTGCTGATTATTATAGTATTGGCTGTTCTAGCAGGGATTTTTTCTTCTATTTCATCTTATAAAGCATTTGAAAAAGTAGAAAAAAGTATTAATGATATGAATAATTTGAGGACTCAAAGTCAGTATATAAAAGATACAACTAGAGAGATAAGTGATGTATTAAGAAGATATGTATTTACAGGAGAAAAAAAGAATAAAGATATTTATGAAAAAGAATTATACGGAAAAACAAGAGAATCAGCTTTAAACAAATTAGAAAAAATTGGTCTTACAAAGAGCGAGTCAAATAAAATCTTAGAAGCAAAAGAAATATCAGATTCTTTAGTACCAACAGAACAAAGTGCAATAAAGGCAGTCGAAAGTAATGATAAGAGTAAAGCTCAAAGTATAATTTTTGGTAGTGACTATATAAACTCCCAAGAGAAAATGGATTCTTTAATAAATGAATTTCAAGAGGATATAGTTACCCGTTCAAATTCCAAAATTGTAGAAGTAAAAAAAGAATTACAAAGTCTAATATTAAGAACAATATTTATACTTTCCCTTTTAATAATATTGACAATAATAGAATATACAGTAATAAAATTAAAAATAGTGATTCCTATTAATAAAGTAGAAAAACACTTTTCAAGAATTGCATCTGGGGACTTAAGAACAAGTATAGACGTTGAAGAAAGTAAATCTGAAATAGGGCTATTAGTGAGTTCTGTCAAAAAGATGCAAAGTATGCTTTTAAATTACATAGACCTTATAGACAGTACATTAACTAGTATTGCAAAAGGAGATTTAAGAGTAGAGATAGACCAAGAATTTATAGGTGATTTTAAATCAATTAAAATATCTTTAGAAAGTATAATAAACTCTTTTAATGGTGATTTTTCTGAAATAAATTTATCAGCAGAACAAGTTGCAAGTGCTTCAGAACAAGTTGCAGCAGGTGCACAAGCTCTTTCACAGGGTGCTACTGAACAAGCTAGTTCAGTAGAAGAATTAGCTTCCACGATTAATGAGATATCAGATGGAATTAAGAAGTGTGCAGATAGTGCTAGTCTTGCATGTGAGGTATCTGACCAATCTGCATCACAAGTTGGTTTTGGAAGTAGATGTATGGATGATATGATGACATCAATGGGTGAAATAAGTGAAAAATCGAGTGAAATATCAAAAATAATCAAAACAATAGATGAGATAGCATTCCAAACTAATATTCTTGCATTAAATGCAGCTGTTGAAGCAGCAAGAGCAGGTCAATATGGTAGAGGATTTGCAGTTGTAGCAGATGAAGTTAGGTCTTTGGCTGGTAAAAGTGCAAAAGCAGCTCAAAATACAGCTATTCTCATAGAAGAAGCTATTAAAACAGTAGAAAATGGTGTCAGAATTGCTAAAGAGACTGCAAATGCATTGGACTTGGTAGTAAATGGTGTAGAAAAAACTACTAATTATATTAATGGTATTTCTTCGGCTGTACATAGTCAAGAAGTAGCAATTACACAGATTTTATCTGGAATAGAGCAAATTTCCATAGTAGTCCAAATGAACTCAGCAACAGCAGAGGAAAGTGCAGCAGCCTCAGAAGAGATGTCTGCTCAAGCTCAAATTTTAAAAGAATTAGTAGAAAAATTTCATCTAAAGGAAAGTGAAGTAAGAGAATCATCATGGGTTTAAATTATGAGATGAATATTGAAGTAAGAGAATTATCATGTATTTAAATTATGAGATGTATATATATTGAAATAAGAGAATTATCATGTATTTAAATTATGAGATGTACATATATTGAAATAAGAGAATGATTGTGTATTTAAATTATGAGGTACATATAGTGAGATAAGAGAATCATCAAGGATTTAAATTATGAGATGCATATATAATAGAAAATTATTTGTAGGTCGTAGGTGATAAATGTGAATTATATTGAACCGAGTATGAGACAAATGTTAGATATGTTTATATTTGAGACAAGTTTATTACTCGAACAATTAGATGAAATTATGATTCAAATAGAAAAAGAGAAAGTATTTACTCATAACAACATTAATGAAACTTTTAGAATAATGCATACGATAAAAGGTTCAGCATCTATGATGGGGTTAGACAATATATCTGCTTTAGCACATAGTGTAGAAGACTTGTTTTATGCTATACGTGAAGGTAAAATAGAAGTTTTAGACAATGACCTATTATTTGATTTAGTCTTTCAATCATTAGATTTTATAAGAAGAGATATAGATGAGTTACAATCAAGAGGTTGTATATCTTCTGATTACTCTAATTTTATTGAAGGAATTGAAGAGTATGTGAGTACTTTGGAATTATCAAGTTCTATGAAATCAAAGGATAATGCAAATTTAGAAAGTAAAGACGAAAAAGAAGTAATCGATTCAAATTTTGAATACAAAGAAGACTCTGATGTAGTAAAAATAATCTTTGAACAAGGTTGCATGATGGAAAATGTGAGAGCTTTCATGCTTGTATTTGAACTTAGAGATTACTGTGAATTTATAGATTTTTATCCAAAAGATGTAGAAACAAATGCAGAGTCTACAGAGTATATTAAAAGTTATGGGTTTTATATACAATTTGTAGCTAAAGAGGATAAGGCAATAGTTTATAAAACTATAGAAGATAATCTCTATGTAAAAGAATACATAAATATTAGTAAAAAAGAAATAGAAATGAAAAATACATCAAACAATGATGCAGTAGAAAATAAATTAAAAGATAATAATAAAGTAAGTAAAAGTTATCAAAATAACTATACAGAAGATGAGATACAAGAAGATGTTTTAAATGAAAAAACTGATATGGAAAAAGATAGTCTAAGTGAAGAAAATGAACATTTACCAATAAGTAAGCAGAGTATTATGAGTGTAAATTTAGAAAAATTGGACTTACTTCAAAATATAGTTGGAGAAATTGTAATTATGGAATCAATGGTTGTAAATAGCGTAAATTCTACAGGTGTTGATATAGATAATTTCAATAAGGCAACAAGACAATTACACAAGCTTACAGATGAATTGCAAGATATAGTAATGTCTATGCGTATGATTCAAATTGCTGGTGTATTTCAAAAAATGCATAGAATTGTACGAGATATGAATAAAAAATTAGATAAAAATGTAGAGTTAATAACTATAGGAGCAGAGACAGAGGTAGATAAGAGTGTAATTGATAATTTAGCAGAACCTTTTATGCACCTTATAAGAAATGCTATGGACCATGCAATAGAGCCTATTGAGGAGCGTATAGCGAAAGGTAAAGAAGAAGTGGGAAAGATAGTTTTATCTGCTGAAAATCTAGGCGGAGAAGCTGTGATAAGTATTTCAGATGATGGTAGAGGCATTATGAGAGATAAGATTTTGGCAAAAGCTAAGGAACAAGGTCTTCTTAAACATCAAAGTAATGAGTATACTGATGACGAGGTCAATTCTTTGATTATGACTCCAGGCTTTTCTACAAAAGAATCTATAACTGAATTTTCTGGAAGAGGAGTAGGCATGGACATTGTTCGTAAAAGTATTGAAAAAGTTGGAGGTTCAATTGAAGTAAAAAGTAAACAGGATGAAGGGACAACCTTTACTATAAAAATACCATTAACTCTTTCTATAGTAGAGGGTATGAAGTTTAAAGTTGGAGATTCACTATTTACTTTACCAATATCATCCATAAGAAGAACATTTAAACTTACAGACTTAAATCAAATAATTACAGAAGGAAATAAGACAGAGTTAATTACAATATATGGAGCATGTATTCCCATTATAAGGTTACATAAAATATATAATATTCAAACAAAAGTAACCAATCTGATGAATGGTAATATGATAATTATTGAAAATGAGCATAAAGCAGTATGCATTTTTGTTGATGAAATAATAGGTAATCAGCAAGTTGTTGTGAAACCATTTCCAGTTTATTTTAACCGATTTAATATAAAAAATAAGGGTTTATCGGGATGTACAATACTTGGGGATGGAAGTATAAGTTTAATTATAGATGCAGATAGCATTATAGAAATATATTAGGGGATTTAAAGTATGGCTAAAGATGAAATTATTAAACAAGTATTAACATTTTATGTCAATGATGTTATTTATGGAATAGAATTAGAAAATGTGATTGAAACCATAAGATTTCAATCAATAACGTATGTACCATGTCTTCCAACATATATAAGTGGAGTTATTAATTTGAGAGGAAGAATAATACCAGTTATTAATATGCATATAAAGTACAATCTTCCTAAAGCTGATTATAATGAGAGAACTTGTATAATAATTACAAAGGTTGATGAGTATCAAGTTGGAATTATTGTAGATAAAGTTGTTGATGTTATTCATATAGAAAATCTAAATTTACTAGAGACGACTAATTCTAACAACACTAATATTAATAAAGATATAAAAGAGATTGCGAAAGTTGAAGATAATTCTATATTAATTTTAGATATTCGAAAGTTTTTGATTAATAGCATATAGTTAGTTCTGATAAATTAGCAGGAGGAAGTTTTTGCATGATAAAACTCACAGATGAAGAATTTATAGTTCTTGTAAACCATGTAAAAAAAGAATATGGTATTGATTTAAGTAAAAAAAGAGCGTTAATTGAAGGTCGCTTATACAATACAATGATAGAGAAAAAACTTAGTTCTTTTAGTCAATATATGAATCTATTATTTAAAGATAAGACAGGAAATGAAGCTATAAACCTAATAAATAGATTGAGTACTAACCACACATTTTTTATGAGAGAACCTCAACATTTTGAGTTTATACAGAATAGTATACTTCCTTTTTGGGAAGAAAATAATAAAATAAGAAACATAAATATATGGAGTGCAGGATGTTCTAGTGGAGAAGAAGCGTATTCAATAGCTATGACTTTGGATGATTATTTTGGATATAATAAAGAGTTGTGGAACATTAAAATCATAGCCACAGATATTTCAACTAACTCACTTGAAAAAGCTAAAAGAGGTATATACATAGAATCAAATGTTAACAATGTTCCTGAGTTATGGAAGAAGAAGTATTTTATAGACAACAAGGATGGTACATTTAAAATTTGTGATAAGATTAGAAAAAGTGTAATTTTTAAGCCGTTTAATTTAATGAATGATTTCTCATATCAACATTTTGATTTGATTTTTTGTAGAAATGTTATGATTTATTTTGATTTAAAAACAAGAGAAGAACTTATAAATAAATTTTATAATGCTACCAAAAAAGATAGTTTTTTGTTTGTAGGACATGCAGAAGTAATCAACAGAAGTAGTACTAAATACAAATATGTAAAACCTGCTATATATAAACGATAAAAAGGTATTTTTGATATATGATTTTTTGGAGGCGGTAATGTGGAACGTTTTAATAATATGGTTATTGCTATAGGCGCATCTGTAGGTGGTACAGAAGCAATACTTGAAATTATAAAAGACCTACCAAAATCAACACCAGGGATTGTTGTAGTTCAACATATGCCAGCTATATTTACTTATATGTATGCACAACGGCTTGACAAGCAGTGTATTATGAATGTAAGAGAAGCTAAGAATAATGATAGAGTAGAACAAGGAAATGTGTTAATTGCACCTGGGGGTTACCAGATGAAATTGTGTACGGATAAACAAGGATATTATGTAACTTGTGAAAAAGGAGCAAGAATAAGTGGTCACTGTCCATCAGTAGACGTTTTGTTTGATTCAGTAGCAGAAGTAGCAGGTAAAAATTCAATAGGAATAATACTTACAGGTATGGGTTATGATGGAGCAAGTGGACTTTTAAAAATGAAAGAAAATGGTTCATTTACAATTGGACAGGATGAAAATTCTTGTATAGTATATGGAATGCCAATGGTAGCTTTTGATAGAGGTTCTGTTATGTTACAATTACCTCTTGGTGAAATTTCAAACTGTTTGATAAGACATATTAATATTTTAAAACAAAAAGATTAATTTTTTATAAATAAAAATTAATCTTTTATTAAATTATATGGATAAAAAACCCTAGAAACTCCAAATATAATAAGAGAGATTTATATTTAGGAGGAAAATGATAATATGAAATTTTTTAAAGTCGATACAAAAGCTAAAGTTTTAAGATATGTATTTGTTTTAACATTGACTATAATGGCTGTTTTGGCAATTAAACATGACTATAAATATAATAATTTAAGGAAAGATGCTTCAATTAATTTAAATAGTAATAAGGAAGCAGTGACTGTTATGAGTAACCAGTCATTACCAAAGGGTAATACAAATAGTAAACAAACTTTATCAGTAAGTACAATAGGAAGTAAAACAATAGTGAAAAATGATGAGTATTTAGAAAGTACTATAAACATGCCTGTAATAACAAATTCAAATAAAATTGTTGAAAGGTCTACAAATGATAAGATAAAAAATGACATATTTGAATTTTATAATAAATCATATAAAGAAGCAAAGCAGTATCTTAAGGATAATCCTGACGAGAAAAATAAGTTTGTTGCAAATGTAGACTTTGAACTTAAAAAGAATACTGATTCTGCTCTTAGTATAAAAGTGAGATATTATACTTATAGTGGTGGAGCACATGGATTTTATCAAGATATAGCATATAATGTGGATATGAGAACTGGAAAATTTTTAGAATTAATGGACTTGTTTAAGGATAATACTAAATATAAAGAAGTTATAGATGAAGAAATTAAAAGACAAATAGCTGAACTTGAAAAAAAGGATGAAGAAAATATAGGAATATATAATTTTAAAGGTATAAAAGAGAATCAAAACTTTTACTTGCAAGATGAGAATCTAGTTGTATATTTTGATTTATATGATATAACTCCATATGCAGCAGGAATACCAGAATTTTCAATAAATAAAGCGTTGATAAGTTCTATGCTAAAACCAGAGTATGTAGATTTATTTGATTTGAAATAGAAGATTAAATTAAATGTTATGCTATAATATTTAGCATAGAGACTTATTAAAATTGGGGGTATAAAAATGCTACTTTTAAAAAAAGACGACATAAAAAAAGTATTTACAATGAGAGATGCAATTGAAGCTGATAAGGAAGCTTTTAGAATTTATTGTGAAGGAAAGAGTGTAAATCCTTTGAGAACCAATATATCTGTTCCAAGTCAAGATGCTAGTATGTTATTTATGCCAGGATACGTAGAAGAATTAGGCTGTGGGGGAATAAAAATTGTATCTGTATTTCCTAAAAATGCTCAAAAAGGCAAACCAGTAATTCCAGCAACAGTACTATTATTAGATGGAGAAACTGGAGAAGTTAGTGCAGTATTGGATGGTACTTATGTAACTCAGATTCGTACTGGAGCAGCCTCTGGAGCAGCTATAGATGTATTGGCTAAAAAAGATTCTAAGATTGGAGCTTTGATAGGTCTAGGAGGACAAGGTGAGCCACAACTTGAAGCCATGATAGAAGCTAGAAATTTGGATGAGGTAAGAGTTTTTAGTAGAAACAAGGAAAGTAGAGAAAAATTTGCAGAAGAAATGAACTTAAAATTAAGTAAATATAATACTAAAATAGTTGCAGTTGAATCATCTGATGAAGCCATAAATAACGCAGATGTGATAGTTTTAGCTACTCCATCAAAACAACCAGTACTTAATGGAAACTTAGTGAAAAAAGGAGCTTTAATAAGTGCAGTAGGTTCATATATGCCAGATATGCAAGAGTTGTGCCCAAACTGTTTAACTAGAGCGTCTAAGATATTTTTTGAATCAACAGATGCAGTTTTATCTGAGTCAGGAGATATATTAATTCCATTAAAAGAAGGTAAGATAAGTAAAGATGATTTTAGTGGTGATTTAGGAAATGTTATAAACGGAACTATTCCTGGAAGAGAAGATGATGATGAGATAATTGTATTTAAAACTGTTGGGATAGGTGTACAAGATGTCGTAACAGCAAAAAGAATATACGATAAAGCAAAAGAAAACGGTATTGGAATAGACTGGAAGTGGTAAAATATTCAAAATAATTCTATAGTTAGACAAATTTATGTTATAATGTTGATAAATAAATTTTTTATTATTTTAATTGAGGGAGGATGTTTGTATGAAAATGGTAAAAAAGTTAATATTATCTACGATTATGGCTCTAGTTTTAGTTCTAACTATAGGGTGTTCTAATGCAGAAGAAAAAGTAAAGTCGAATTTTTAAGCTAATTTAGCTGCATTAGAAATGTATAAGTATGATGAAAAAGGAATTTCTGATGCATTAACAGAAGCTGAATATAAACAGATTCAAACTTATAACAGCAAGGACAAGGTTTCAATGATTGCTCAATTGACACCTCTTTATGGTAAAGAAAATGCTGAAAAGATATACGAAACAATTGTTAAATTAATTCAAGGTGTTGAAAAGACAGTAACAGTGGAATCTTCTAGTAAGGATAAGATAACTTTGAAAGTTGTAAGTAAAGCTTTAGATACTAGTAAAGTAATGAGTGAAGCGAACACTTTAGTAAAATCTTATGTAACTGATGAAAAGAATTACGATAAAAAAGAAAAAGAAGTTCAAGATGATATGACAAAAATGATTATAGACCTTTACAATAAGAAACCAACTAAGGAAGTTACAACTATGATTACATATACTAAAAAAGATGGTAAATGGCAACCACCTAGTAATATACAAAAGTTATGTGAAGGAATATATACAATTTAATTTATTTTAAAGACACAAAACTATCTTTTAAGCATATAATAAAATGTTTGGAAGATAGTTTATTTTATTTTCAAAGTATAAATTATATTTTATAAATGATTTATTTTATAAATAATTTATCTTGATAAATAGTAAATAATTTACTTTACTAATAATAAATAATTTATCTTACCAATTAATTTACTGTATTAGGTAATTTTTTTATTAAATAATTTGTTTACTAAATAAAGTATAATTAATAGAAATTATTTTATTACTTGTTGAATAATTAATCAAATTTATTTGATGTATTTGGTAATGTTGACTATATAAAACTAGTAATACAATTATGGTATATCTTGATAAAACATGGTGAATAATTGTATCTTATATAGTCGAAAATATGATATATTAATATTATACGTTAAAAGATTATTTATATTTTTAAAAGTTTTTTTATAAAATGAAAGGGGTGTTTTTTATGGTATCAAGGCAAGAATTAAAACGAGTATCTAAAGCTCAGTTATCTGGAAACTGGGGGATATGTGCAATTTCTATGGCAGTATATATTGCATTGATAGTATTAATATCAATTGTAGGATTACCTTTTGAACCATTGACTACTATTGTAGTGGCTGTAATAGCTTTTTGCGTTTCAGCAGGATTTACATGTATGTTCTTGAAAATTACTAAAGATGAAAAAGTCAAGATAGGAGATATCTTTGTAAGTGGGAGAATTTATTTAAGAAGTTTTGGTTTTTATTTATTTGAATCAATTATTGTTTATATTTATTCTTTTATAATCACAATTATAGGAGCGTTTTTATCATTTGGAGTTTTACTTACTAGTGGAGCAATTGAATATTTATCAAGTGATAATGTTGGAATAGGGACTATTATTTCTACTGGAATAACTCTAGTTCTTATAATACTTGTTCTTATGTTACCAGTTTATATATTGCTATTATATGTTTCTCAAGCTACTTTCTTAATTTGTGAAGACAAGGATAATATGGGTGTATTTAAATCAATGGGTGCTAGTTTAGATATGATGAAAGGAAATGTACTTAAATTATTTGTACTAAACTTTAGTTTTATAGGATGGTATATACTTTCAATAGCTACTCTTGGAATAGGTCTACTATGGTTAATTCCATATGTGGGTGTTACTAATTGTAATTTTTATAGACAATTAGTAAAAGAAAACCCAGATGTAGAGGATATACTATTAGATAAAGAAAAATCTTATACTATGTACTAAGATAGATAGTTGTATATTTAAATAAAATATGGCTTTAATTAAACATTAAAGTATAACATTGATAAAACTGTCTTTTATAAGAATTTTTTAAAAAGACAGTTTTTATTATTAAAAAATAAATGATTGACATAGTATAGACTACTATGATAGTTTTTTATTATAGTAATGACTATTGTGATAACTATATTTGAGGAGCGATTTTATATGGAGATAAAATTATTTGATTCAGAACTTAAAGTAATGGAAGTTCTATGGGAGAGAGGAGAAAGCAAGGCTGGAGAGTTAGTAAAAATTTTAAAAGAAGAAACAGGATGGAATAGAAACACTACGTATACCGTTATAAAAAAATTAGTGTCAAAAGGTGCAATAGAGAGAATTGAGCCGAATTTTGTTTGTAAAGCTTTAATAAGCAAAGAGGAAGTACAAAAACAGGAAACAGAAACTTTAATTAATAAAATGTTTGGAGGGTCTTCAGAAAAATTTCTTTCAGCTTTTATTAATAAAGAAAATCTTTCAAGTGATGAGATTACAAAACTTAAACAAATTGTTGAAAAATTAAAGTGAGGTAAGATTTATGTTCATTAAATTGTTAGAAATGAGTTTTACTTCTGGAGTATTACTTTTAATAGTTATTTTTATAAGAGCATGTTTATTTAAAAAATTACCTAAAAAGGTATTTGTATTATTGTGGTTGATTGTTTTATTTAAACTTCTAATACCAGTAAGTTTAAATTCTGGTTTTAGTATTTATAGTATAATTGAATCGACTTTTGATGTGGAATTGGGTAATACATCAACAGAAAATTATACTCTTAAGAAAGCTAGTGACTCTACAGGTAAAAACAATTCTGACGAATTTGAAATAATGTCTAATATTGAAAATATTATGATGTTGGAAATGTTGGGCATTTTGTCTTTTATAGTTACTATTATGTTTAGCATACTTTTATGCTTTAGATATTTTAAAATAATTAATCTTTTTAAAACTTCAATTCATATAAAAAATCATGAGTTCATTAAAAAATGGATGTGTAAGAATAGCCGTTTTAGAAGATTTATTGTTTGCATATCTGAATTTACTAGGACACCACTTACATCTGGTATTTTAAAACCACGAATTATTTTGCCAAAGCAAATGAATTATGCTAATAATCAAACTTTAGACTTTGTTTTAACTCATGAAATGGTTCATATTAATAGCTTTGATAATCTGTTAAAGTTATTTATGCTTGTAGCTCTTGTTGTCCATTGGTTTAATCCCTTAGTTTGGGTGATGTTTTTTTTACTAAATAAAGACATAGAATTTAGTTGTGATGAAAAGGTTATGAGTATACTTGGTGAAGAATATAGGGCTGATTATGCAACCACACTAATAAGTCTAGCAGAGGAGAATAATCCATTTTCAATGACAATATGTAGTGGATTTGGAAAGACAAAAATAGAAAAGAGAATAGTTAATATTATGAAATTTAAAAAATCAACTTATGTTACTTTTTTAGTTTCAACTGTATTAGTTTGTGGGACAGGTCTTGTTTTTGCAACAGAAAATAAAGAGATTAATGAGGTTGAATCTTTTGGTTTAACAAAAAATGAACAAAGTGATAAAATTGGATTTTCAATAAGTAGTAAATCAACTGATTTATATTCTCCCAAAGTAGAATCTGATATTCTTGTTAGTAAAGCTAAAAGTGATGGAGAGACTCATTTTAGTACGGCAAAAGTATCTGTAATTGAATTTAGAGAGCATGAAGAATCATCTATGAGCAAAGTAACTAATTCTGAGAATAGTGAAGAAACGTATGTAAATAAATCTAGTAATAGTAAGGATGTACTTTATACTGATTCAGGAGAAGTTTCAATTGAGCGAAGTGGCTATAATGATAATCGCTTTGTCATATCAAGAAAAGGGAATTTGTTAGCAGTTAATAAAGAACAATATAGAACATGGATAGAGTAACCATAAATCTTAGTAATATAAAAGATTTAGAATTAAAATACTATCTCAAAATAATTAATTTTGTTTTGAGATAGTATTTTTTATTGAAAAGTTTTTTAAAAAGGCTTGACATAAACATGACTACTATGATAGTCTAAGGATGTGGTTGATAACTATTGCAATAGTCATTTTAAACTACACTACCCAAATAAATCTCTAAGAAAGGAAGATTGGTTATGAAAATAAAAAAATCCCTTATAAGTGCAATGATGGTATCTGCAATGGTACTAGGAGGAACTGGAGCAGTATTTGCAAGTGGAAATGATTCATCTAATATTGCTTTACCTAAACTTGAATCTCTAATAAAATCAGGAATAACTGACCCTACTGAATTGGAAAAGTATGGTGTTGAGCATTATACTTATGAAGAGTATGCTAAACATATTCAAGAATTAAAAGACTATGCTAAAGACCCTAATGCAGTCAAAGATGTAAGTCAAAAAGACCTTGAGGAAACAATTAAGAAAATGGAACAAGAATTAGAAAAGATAAAAACTGAAGGATTAAAAATTATGAAGCCTATCACTATAGAAAATGAAGATGGGTCTCAAATTTCAATTGCTTACAATTATGCAGCAATTGACTAATGTTAAATATAATCTCTAAGATATTTCAAAATCCTAAGTAAGTATGATTAAATACATTAAGCTACTGTAATGATATAAACATGCAGTTGATGATTATTTAAATAATTATCAACTGCACTACCCAAATAACACTTAAGCTTGTTAAAATTATGTAATAAAAGTATCAAAGAATTTAGACAAATGTAATTGAACATATGGAGTGATAATAAAATAAATAAGACTCAAATAAGTAATAAAAAAATAAAGTCTAAGTTAAAAATAAAGTAAGAAGTAGAATAAAAGTAAATCGAGTCAAAGTAAAAGTATTAAACCCAATTTATAATGTTAACATTTTTTAATGTATGTTAAGAAATGTTAACATTATTTTTTTTTCTTAAAAATAATAATAGAAATATTCTGAAAAATATAACGAAAATTAAATGTTATCTATTAGATTCATTAAAAGTTAAAGAAAATTAGCATTTTAGGATTTTTAAGATTTGTTTAAAAAAATCAAAGTTTATTGGCATAGTAATTGCTTAATACATAGAGTAATAATATGATTATAAATTTATTGATTAATTTTATTATTATTTTTAAGGGGGGAGAGTATTTGTAGTTATAAAGCATATTGGGAATAATGAAAAAGGTTAAAAACATATTACTATAAAGTATAGGGGGTAGGTTAAAAGAGTAATCATAAAATAAATATACGGATAATAGTAGATAAGAATACCAGAAAAAAATAGATAGTTAAAGGGTTAGGGTGAAAGAGTAATCGTAAAATAAATATATAGATAATGGTAGATAAGAATATCAGAAAAAATAGATAGTTAAAGGGTTAGAGTGAAAGAGTAATTGTAAAATAAATATATGGATGATGTGGATAAGAATAGTAAGAAAAAATAGATAGTTAAAGGGTTAGGGTGAAAGAGTAATCGTAAAATAAATATATAGATAATGGTAGATAAGAATACCAGAAAAAATAGATAATTAAAGGGTTAGGGTGAAAGAGTAATCGTAAAATAAATATATGGATGATGGTAGATAAGAATATCAGAAAAAAATAGATAATTAAAGGGTTAGGGTGAAAGAGTAATCGTAAAATAAATATATAGATAATGGTGGATAGAGTAGTAAGAAAATAAATAGATAAAGGGATAGAATAAATTTAAATATGGAAAATGAATATCTAATAATAAGTGATTAATAAATAATTGTAGATAGATTGTAAATTAAATAAATCTTTAATAGAAAGGAGAACTATTTATATATTAAATAGTATTTATAAATATGAAAAAAGGCGATTTTATATGGAGTGGAGTTCTTATTTGTATTATTGCTGTCTTAGCAATACCAAGTAGTAGAGAAGTATTTATGGAAGCAACAGGTGCACATCCATATATTGGAGGTTTTTTAAAGTTTGCTGTATTAGCTACAATGGGAGATTTACTTGGTGCTAGAATTTTGTATAAGGATTGGAAAATACCAGTAGGAGTATTTTATAGAGCAATAGTTTGGGGAATAATAGGTGTAGTTACCACATATGGAATGTCAATCTACTCATCAGGTGTAGGTCAAGCACAAGTGGATGGTATGCTTCCATTTGAGGGAATAGCTTTTGCAAATGCTCTATTTAAGAGTGCAACTATGAATATACTAATGTCACCAACTGTATTTTTATTCCATAAGGTTATGGACTGTTTTATAGATAAAAAATATGAGGTTGGAAAGGGGATTAAGGTAAAACTTAAAGATGTGGTAAATATTGTGGACTGGAATGCTTACCTTGGTTTTAGTGTTTTAAAAACTATACCATTTTTCTGGATACCATGTCATACAATTGTATTCTTATTCCCTGCTGAGTATAGAGTAATTGCTTCTGCATTTGCATCTATAGCTTTAGGTCTAATATTGGCTTTAGCTAATAAGTCTAAAGTTGCAGTTTAGGTTCACTGATGAAGATAGTAGTATTATTTAAATTAGGAATAACTTTTTAAATTAATATTATTTGTATTTATAATAAATAATAATTTATATAAGAAGTAATATTCTAAGTGATAGATAGTGTTTTAAATAATAAGAAGTAATATTCTAAGTGATAGATAGTGTTTTAAATAATAAGGAGTAATACTCTAAGTGAGAAGTATCATTTTAAATAATAAGTGAGATTTTAAATAAAAAGTAGGTTTTTCGTTAGAATAGAATTTTATTAAACTTAAAAATAAATATAATATTTTAAAGAAATCTAAGTTGCTAAGCACTGTTTTTAAGAAGCTTAAAATCCCCCATTTAAAGTTTTAAGATTCTAAAAAAACAAGTTATAACTAAAAAATGGCTGTTAAGACTACAATACTTATAAGTAATACTTATGGTATATATTAGTTCATAACAGCCATTTTTATTTTAAATTAATAATTTTATTCAATAATTTGAGTTTATGTTCTAAATCAAGCTTTAAATTAAAGGATTTAAAGAAGCTATTCTAGTTGTAGCTACATAAACTCTGGATATTTCATACCATGTTTTAAAATCTACTACTCCGCTTTGAGGTAAACCAAAGATTCCTTGGAATATCTTAACAGCGTTTTCTGTATCTGTTCCATAGATACCATCCTCTATAACTTTTGGTACAGCTGGATAAGAATTAGATATAGCATTTAACTGATTTTGTATGGTTCTAACATACTGTCCAGAAGAACCAACTTGTAATGTAGTACCAGGGAATGACACTGGTACACCACTTACTATAGGTGCTCTTTCAAATACTATCTCATCTCCATAGAAATATCTTAGTATACTCTCATAGTCATATCCTTGGTCACCTAAGTCTTTACTGCCCCATTGAGTCATTTGGTCAGGACATTGGGATTTTTGTCCATCACAATATTGTGCTAATAGTGGCTGTCTTGATGTAGGAGGTCTTTTTATAAAAGTATTAAAAATAGCATCTACAACTACGTTAATTGGTTCAAATAAGTTTCTATTATTTATAAACTTATGGTCGTATGCTGTTGTTGAAGTTATTGTAAAGTTATATCCTTTATTTCTATACCATTCAGTAAAGACTCTATTTAAAGTAAATGATATTATAGCTATTACATTTGCATAAATTGTCTGTTCAGGCCAAGTTGAATATATTTCAGATGACGCTATGTTTTTAATGTACTCTTTAAATGGAATCCAATAGTTTGGAGCTGATGAATCTTCTGGCAAACCATCATGAACTACTATAAATTCAGGCACTACAGGGTTATCTAATACAACGAAACCAGTAGGAGGTGGTAATGGTTTTAAGTTACTTTCTGGAATCTTAGGAGGATAAGTACCATATAGAGTATGTTCTCCTATGTCAAAAATCAACTCACTTTGTCTTGAGAAAGAACGCTTACTTCTTGTTCTAGGAGACATGGGAACTCCTTGTCTTGCTTCAATTGTAGCTAACAACTGTGTTCCTTCTATGACAACTGTCTCATATCCATCTGCTATGGCTTCCACTATATACTGGCTATAAGGTCTAACATCAGATGGTTGTAGAGAGTAATCTACATCTGGTGCTGGTAATACTAAACCAGTCACTTGACCAGATTCATTACTTCTTAGGTTTTGGTATAAAGTTGATGAGCTTTGGCTACCATTAGACATTGAATATATGTTTACTACTGCATTTTGAATAGGTCTATTGTTAGTAGCATCAATTATGCTTACTGTTAAGAAACCATCTTGCATCAAATCACCCTTTCTTTAAATGAATTTAGTTCCCTTATATTTCAAGATATGAATATAGCTTGAAATTTGTTAAATAATATAGATATAAATTTAAATTTTTTTGAGTATTTGAGTATATTTGTATTTAAATAATTTAAAATAATTTAATGTATATTTTAGTATGTATTTAAAACACGAATAAGTTAAAAATAAGTAGATGATATAAATCATAAATAAATCAAAAATTTTGAAAGGAAAATAATCTATGAAGCTAGATTTATTTTTATTAGCAATAGTTCCTATATTGATAGGGATGTTTTGGATAAGGTCTAAAGATAGATATTGTAGAGAACCCCTAATCCATCTAATTAAATTTTTTTTAATAGGTGCTTTTCTAAGTGTTATAATTATACTTTTAGAAAATTTACTGATGAAGTTTAATGTATTTGAAGGGTATTCAGAACTAATATATGTATCATTTGTAGTTGCAGGACTTGTAGAAGAAGGTGTAAAAGCTCTGATACTGATTCCTGCCCTAATTAAAGAAAAACACTTTACTGAAAAGTTAGATGGTATTATTTACTCTGTATTTTTAGCTTTAGGATTTGCAACAATTGAAAATATGGTTTATATTTTTTCTGAAAGTAGAAATCTAGCACTGCAAGTTGGTATTAATAGGGCAGTTATCTCTATACCAGCTCATGTAATGTTTGCAATTACTATGGGCTACTATATTTCTAAGTATAAATTTGAGGGAAATAAAAATAAAAGACGTGAGTATTTGTTTATGGCAGTGTTAATTCCAATTTTATTACATGGAGTTTTTGATTTCATATTGATGATAGAATATAGATGGGCTATTATATTACTTATAGTTTATGTAATAATTTTGTGGAAGATAAATCTTGATAAACTTGAGAAATATATGAATCACTCTAAAAAAGTGTTTTTCGGTAATCTTAGGAAAAAGAAGAAGAAATAAAATTTAAAGGAAAGACATAAATAATTAAAGTATAATAAATGACACACAAGTAAAGCAGATTGAAGGGGGATTATAGATTTGACAGAATTACCAAAGGAATTTTTAGAAGATATTGAAGAAATACTAAAAGATGAATATGATGATTTTATAAAAAGTTATGAGGAAAGTAAGACTACTGGGCTTAGAATAAATACTTTAAAAATTGACAAGAAAAAATTATTTGATTTGGAGTTGTTTGATTTGAATCAAATACCATGGGCAGAAGAAGGTTTTTATTATGATGATAAAATTGACAGACCTGGTAGAAATCCACTGCATGAGGCTGGAGCATACTATTTGCAAGAGCCTTCTGCAATGAGTGTAATACCAAAGGCAGATATTAAAGAGGGTGAAAAAGTTCTCGATATGTGTGCTGCTCCTGGTGGAAAATCTACATATATACTATCTAAGCTAAACGATACAGGTTTATTGGTTTCTAATGAAATTAATGCTAGTAGAATTAAGGCTCTAGGGGAAAATTTAGAGCGATTTGGAGCGAGAAATTGTATTATAACAAACACCGATTCTAATAGCTTAAGAAAGACGTTTAATGGGTATTTTGATAAGGTTATTATAGATGCACCTTGTTCTGGGCAAGGTATGTTTAGGAAGGATGAGGTTGCCATATCAGATTGGAGTTATGCAAAGGTAGTAGAATGTCAATCCATCCAAAAAGAGATTATAAGAGATGGATATAAAATGTTAAAGAAGGATGGCATTTTAATTTACTCAACTTGTACTTTTTCAAGGGAGGAAAATGAGCATGTTATAAATGAGTTTATCAGTGAATATCCACATGCAGAACTTATTGAAATGGAAAGATTATGGCCTCATAAGATAAAGGGAGAAGGTCATTTTGTTGCCAAAATAAAAAAATTAGAAGAAGAAGAATGTAATGTCAAAGAATTAAAAATAAAAAATTTAGATAAAGAAATAAAGGATTATAGGGAGTTTGAAAAGAAATTTTTAAAGGTTGATTTTTATAGTAATAAAAAAAATAAATTTTATTTAAGAGGAGAAAATTTGTACCTACTTCCTGAAATATATCCAGATACGAAAAAACTAAAAGTATTGAGATATGGTTTGCATTTAGGGGTTTTAAAGAAGAATAGATTTGAGCCTTCTCATGCACTATCTCATTACTTAAAAGTTGAAGATGTAAAAAATGTTGAAAACTTCAGTGTACAGAGTGAATCAATTCTTAAATATTTAAAAGGGGATGTTGTAAATTCTAATGATAGTAGAGGATGGGTTTTGGTTTCGGTTGAAGGAATACCTTTAGGTTGGGGAAAAGAATCTTCTGGTGTAATTAAGAATCATTATCCTAAAGGTCTTAGAAAAGTATTTTAAACTATTAGAAAAAAGAAGTATAATATTTATATTGTAGGTTTATGGTAGATTATTTTGCTGTAGATTGACTTAATATTTAACACAGAGGAGACGATTTTAGTGGGTGAAGCAGTTAAAAAAGAAGTTGTAGAATGGATAAAAGTGATTGTCATAGCTCTTGTTTTGGCATTTGCAATAACTCGTTTTATAGTGCCAACAATAGTCAAAGGAGAATCAATGTATCCTACATTAGTTGAACGTGATTATTTGATAGTTAACAGAATTGCGTACAAGGTAGGAGAGCCAAAATACAAAGATATAATAGTATTCAAAACCGACTTAACAGAGGAAAATGGAAAGAAAAAAGATTTAGTAAAAAGAGTTATCGGGGTTCCTGGTGACCATGTAAAAATACAAGACTCCAAGGTATATGTAAATGATAAGTTGTTAGATGAGACTTCCTATATACATAATAATCGTACTGATGGAGATATTGATATCGTAGTTCCAGAAGGAAAATTATTTGCAATGGGAGATAATAGAGAAAAAAGTTTAGATAGTAGATACGATGAGGTTGGATTGGTCGACGAGCATACCATTTTAGGAAAGGTTCTAGTCAGATTGTATCCATTTTCTAAGATAGGAACTATTGACTAAACATATAAAATTTGGAGCAATCGCTGATTAGCTGAAATCACCAGACCATACACAATAGTTGTCTATATAAAAAAGACAACACCTTATTTAGTAGACTTATCTAAAAGATAGTGTTTAAGAGACATTATCAATAAAGATAATATAACTATAAAGGAGAATTTGTGAATGAATGAAACTATTAAAGAAGAGATTGTAGAGTGGATAAAAATAATTATTACTGCACTTTTTTTTGCATTTATTATAACTCGTTTTATAAAACCAACATTAGTAAATGGAGAATCAATGTACCCAACACTTAAATCACATGATTATTTGGTAGCAAACAGGATGACATATAAGTTATCAGAACCAAAATGTGGAGATATAATGATATTTAAGACTGATTTATTACAAGAGAATGGAAGGAAAAAAGAGCTTGTAAAAAGGGTTATAGGTGTTCCTGGTGACCATCTAAAAATTAAGGATTCTAAGGTTTATATAAATGGTAAGTTATTAAATGAAGTTTCATATATACATGATAATTATACTGAAGGCGATATTGATATGGTGATTCCTAAGGGAAAAGTATTTGCGATGGGAGACAATAGAGAAGTTAGTTTAGACAGTAGATATAAAGAAGTGGGATTAGTAGATGAAGAAAATATTAAAGGAAAAGTTATTTTAAGAGTATTTCCTTTTACAGATATAGGTATTTTTGAGTAGGTGATTTGTATGGCAGTTGGTATAGCGTCCTTATTGTTTAATATTGAGGAAGCTTTAAACATTTGTGAGAGTATAAAGCAAATAACTCATTTAGAGATTGGAATTGACAATATATCTGAATGTAGTGAGTTATGTAAATATAAAGAGAGAATTTCTAAGTTAGGATTATCTATAGGGATACATTTGCCTATGGAATTAAATACTTGCGAAAACATAGAGTATATACGAAATTCATGGATAAATTTTATTGAGAAGATAGAATTTGAACTAAAAGGATTTGATTTAAGGTATTTTAACCTTCATTTGGGATATGTTATGACAAATAGAGTTAGAAAGAATAGAGACAAATATTTAGGAAATAGTGTGGATTTTTTAGATAAATTAAATACAAATTCATATGTATGTATAGAGAATACTTATTCAAAAGGTGGGGATTTTTCAAATATTGGAAATATATCTTATGATTTTGAATATATATTTAAGAGGATTAAAAATTCTAAGATTTGTTTTTGTTACGATACTGGACACTGTTTAATTGATGAGGATGCTTATGTAAAGAACTTAAAGGATAAAATAAGACTGATACACTTAAGTGATAATGATGGTATCAATGATACACATGTTGGTATAGGAAGAGGAATTTTATCTGAAGAGGGGATTAAAGAGGTCTTAACATTAGATGCAGAATATTTAGTATTAGAAATAAATTACGAAGACATTGAAGATACTATAAGTAAATTGAATAATATTGTAGGAGAGGGTTAAATACCTCTCTTTATCTTGTTGATATGCCTCATTAATTAAAATTTATATTCATCAAAAGGAAGGAGATGTTGAAGTGAAAAAAATAAACTTAAAAATAGAAGGAAAAGATAAGGAATATTCATTAGAAGAAAATTCCCCTGGAATCAGATTGGGAGATATAGCAAAAGAATTTTGTGATGAGCATAAGGGTTATATAACACTTGCAGTTGTAGACAATAAACTAAAAGAGCTAAATTGTAGAGTTAAGAAGGATTGTGAGATAAATTTTTTAGATACTACTAATGAAGATGGAGAGAGAGTTTACTTTAGAGTCATGTCATTTATATTTGTAATGGCATGTAGAGAAATCTTTTGGGATAGCAGAGTTACAATAGAACATTCACTATCAGATGGGCTATATTGTGAAGTTCATATAGATAGAAAGCTTAAAGAAGCAGATGTTGAAAATATAAAAAACAAGATGAAAGAGATAGTAAACAACGATTATGTTATAGAAAAAATTGAAGTTACAAGAAATGAAGCTATTTCTATCTTTGAAAATAATGAAATGTATGAAAAGGCAGAGCTTTTGAAATACAAAGAGTATGATAGTGCTAAAGTATATAAGTGTAGAAACTATATAGACCATTTTTATGGTTATATGTTGCCATCAACTGGTTATATAAAATCATTTGATATTAAGCTTTATAATGGAGGCGTTATAATTTTAGGACCTAGTGAAGAAGATAAGACTCTTCCTATGAAATTTGTACCTCAACCTAAGCTATCAAGTGTATATTATGAAGCAGAAGAATGGTCAAGACTTATGGGAATTGACAAGGTAGTATCTCTTAATAAAATAATAGAAAACAATGAATATGGAGATATAATAAGGACATTTGAAGCATTGCATGAAAAGAAGTTATCCCAAATAGCGGATATGATAAAGGATGGCAATAAGAGAGTAGTTTTAATAGCAGCTCCATCTTCATCTGGAAAAACAAGTTTTGCTCACAGATTATCAATACATCTTAGAGTAAATAATTTAAATCCTATTTCAATTTCTTTAGATGATTATTTTATAGATAGAAAACATACTCCTTTAGATGAATATGGAAATTATGATTTTGAATCAATTTATGCAATAGATTTAGAGAAGTTTAACTTAGACTTAAAGAAACTTTTAGCTGGTGAAGAAATTGATGATATAAGATTCAATTTTAAAGAAGGTAAGAGAGAATACACTGGTAAAAAGATAAAGATAGATTCAAATCAGCCAATTATATTAGAAGGTATACATGGGCTAAATCCTATTTTAACATCATCTATACCAGATGAAGATAAATTTAAGATATACATAAGTGCCCTTACTCAAATAAATTTGGATGACCATAATCGAATCCCTACTGCTGATTTGAGAATGATAAGAAGAATTGTTAGAGACTATAATTTTAGAGGATATAGTGCTGATAATACTATTTTACAATGGGCATCAGTTAGAAGAGGAGAAAAGAAGAATATATTCCCGTACCAAGAGGAGGCAGATGCTATATTTAACTCTGCTTGTGTATATGAATTGGCAGTTTTAAAACGATTTGCGAAACCTTTGTTGGAAGAAATAAAGGAAGATAATCCTGCACATATTGAAGCTACTAGATTACTAAAGTTTTTGCAGTATTTTGTTGAATTGGACGATACTTCTGACATACCAGGTATTTCAATTCTTAGGGAATTTATTGGAGGAAGTAAAATAGTTGATTAATGTGTGTATTATAGATTATTTTATGAAGATTAAATGGCATAGCAAGTAGTGTTATTGGTTTATGTTAAGTATATTAAGTGTAAAGTGGAGAATTAAATTGATACAGATTTTAAAGTTTGAGTTGATATATAAAAAGGCTTGTTTTATACTTTTGTATGAAGCAAGCTTTTTATTTTAAATTTTACTTTTTTGTTTAATATTTTGTTAATTTATGTGATTATTTTTTAAAAGAGTAAAAGGTGTTGGGTTAGAAATTTTTGGTGTTATAAAAATTTAAATTACTGGATTATTAGATTGCTGGATTGCTAAATTACTAGGTTGTTAAATTATTGAATTATTAGGTTGTTGAATTACTAAATTACTAGGTTGTTAAGTTACTGGATTATTTAGATAGTTAGATTACTAGGTTGTTAAATTATTGAATTATTAGGTTGTTGAATTACTAAATTACTAGGTTGTTAAGTTACTGGATTATTTAGATAGTTAGATTACTAGGTTGTTAAATTATTGAATTATTAGGTTGTTGAATTACTAAATTACTAGGTTGTTAAGTTACTGGATTATTTAGATAGTTAGATTACTAGGTTGTTAAATTATTGAATTATTAGGTTGTTGAATTACTAAATTACTAGGTTGTTAAGTTACTGGATTATTTAGATAGTTAGATTACTAGGTTGTTAAATTATTGAATTATTAG
>OKWQ01000136.1_pt1 | contig 61239 bp, 52 predicted proteins | sample 1607071 | NCBI WGS metagenome assembly OKWQ01 (sample SAMN07501039, study PRJEB24779) | human gut metagenome
GTGGTCGGGGTGACAGGGATTGAACCTGCGACCTCATGGTCCCAAACCACGCGCGCTCCCATCTGCGCCACACCCCGTTACTGTCTAAACTTCACTGTCGCTTGACTTTCTGACGTTTAGTAACCTTAACGACAAAATTTATTATACAGACTTAACCCTAATTAGTCAACACTTTTTTTAAAGTTTTTTTATATTATTATGTCATTTTTTCTTTCACACGCTTCAACCCTTTGATATAACTTGCATTTTCACTACTTATATAGCTGCATTACCTACATACTTTGCAATTTTCAATAGTTAAATCTTGTAAAACCCCTAATAAAAGTATCGGAAACACTTCCTATATAGAAAGTGTTTCCTTCATTCAGATTGAATAAATATATCCCATTATATTCAACTTAACTATTCTTATATCAGGAGCTCTAAATCCCCTTAAAGGTATTTTTTTATTTCCACCGTTAATTTTTCTAAAGCTCTACCTCTATGGCTCATAGAGTTTTTAACTTCACTTGAAACATCATTAAAAGTAGCCTTTAATGACGGTACATAAAATAATGGGTCATAACCAAATCCTTCACATGGCTCATAGCTTTCTAAAATAAAGCCTTCTACTTCACCTTGTACTTGAACTTCATTTGCCTCATCAACAATCAATGCCATTGCACATACAAACTTTGCTTTTCTCTCCTCAAACGGAATTCCTTCCATTTCTCTTATTAGCTTTTTATTATTCTCTACGTCATTTCCATGCTCTCCACAATATCTTGCAGAATAGATCCCTGGAGCGCCATCTAAAGCTTCAACTGATAATCCTGAATCGTCAGAAAGAACCATCGCATCTTTACATAAAGCTTTTATAGCTCTAGCTTTAATTAAAGCATTTTCCATAAAGGTTGTTCCATTTTCTTCAACATCAACATCTATTCCAGCTTCTTTTAAAGACAAAACCTTCAGATCAAATTTACTAAGCATTTCCTTTATTTCTGAAATTTTATGTGCGTTATTACTTGCAACTACTAGTTTTCTCATAATTTTATCTCCTTACGTTTATTGTATATTAAATAATTCATCGGCTTCTGGTGGATTTACTTCTACTAAGCTTCCTTCTTCCTTTATCCAGCCGCCTGAATTAATTATATTGCCAATTATAGTTCCTTTAATCCCTGCATCCTTAAGTTTCGCTAAAACAACTTGAGGATTATTAGTTGTCATAAGCATACTTCCCGAAGAAATCAATTTTAACGGATCTACATTAAATTCATCACAGACCTTATATGTTATATCACTTAAAGGCATTAGTTCTTTTTCTACAATAAATCCAGTGCCACTTGCACTTACCACTTCCCAAAGTGCACCCAAAACTCCACCTTCTGTTATATCATGCATGGAAGATACACTACACTTACCACCTATAATACCTTCTTTTACAACACTTATCAAATTTACATATGACTTAGCCTCAGTAATTTCCTCTTCATTCAATACTTTTGAGCACCTATCTTCATAATCGCTCACTAATATAGCCGTCCCTTCTAAGCATAAATCTTTAGTAACAATAATGGAATCTCCAACCTTTGCGCCTGAAGTACTTATAGGTTCATTTTCATTACTTTTTCCTAAAGCTGTACAAGAAACTATTATTTTATTTACCGCCTCTGTAATTTCCGTGTGCCCACCAATTATCTGTGCTCCAACCTTTAAGGCCTCCTGATGTAGCTCTTCCATAATATCATGAAGTTCCTGAAGCTTTGTTGATGGTGGCGCTAAAATAGTAACTAAAAGTCCTAAAGGTTCAACTCCACATGAAGCTATATCATTACAATTAATATTAACTGCTAACTTTCCTATATTTTCAACTGCACCAGTTATAGGATCTGTTGATATCACACATTTACTACTGCCAAAATCAACTACAGCACAATCTTCACCAACGCCATTAGAAATTTTAACCTCTTCCCTCTTTTTCCCCGTATGATTATCTATTATATAGTTTAATTCATCCCAATTAAGTTTCCCTACTCTCATATAAATTCTCCTAACCTAAAAAACTATTTGATTTTAAGCACATTTTCGAACTTTAAATCATATGAATATATAAGATTAATATTCTGGTGGTGTTATTTTTGAAATTTATAGGACCTTTTTTACGAATTAACATATTAAATAATGACAATATAAAAAGTCAATTATTTCATTTATCTAAAGAGTCCTTAAAGCATATAGTTCTTTACTCAGGCTGTGGAATTATATGCAAAAATTCCGATTTAAGGAATAAAGCCTTACCTACTGATGATGATACCACAAATAGTGTGATTTCTCCACTATTATGTGTATACCGAAAAGCTGACGGAAAACTTCTTCAAGAAAAAGATAAACTTATCTGGAATCATAGAAAATTCAAAAAAGAAATAAACATATGCTCCAACGGTTATATGACCCTTGGATTACTTTACTTATCAGAATACTACCGTAACTTTTCTGGCATTGATAAAGATAAATTTAATCTGGCAAAATACTACGTTGACTTAGCAAGTGAACAACTTGAATTCTATGCGATTAACTGCAGGAGTGCTGATGGATTATTTATCGATAAATATGATTCATCTGATCCTCTAGAAAAGGATTATAATTTGACTGATAAAGATATTAAATTCAAATTTTCAACTCAAGCTCTGCTTATGGCTGCCTACTATAAATGTTACACTTTATCAGATAAGAAAAGAGATGATTTCAAAGATTTCTCTTTAGATATTTTGAATTTATTCTCCAAACTAAAAAGAGAAATTCGAAATACTTCTCAAGATGAACTCGTTAAAATCTGTCTAGCTTTTAATATTTTTTATGAAGCATCACAACTTGATGAAGCAAGAGAGATACTTGTGGAATTCACTGATTTAATGTTAGAAAACATAAAACATATGCCTCCATCAGTTATCCGCGATAATGTTGATATGTCTTGTTTAAGTTATATAGCTGCTCATCTAGCATTCAAAAATACTGGTGTTGAAAAATTTACTGACGATGCACAATATATTTTTGAAGGTCTAGAGCGATTATATGACAATGAGCGTGGTGTATTTATTAAAGATTTGTCTGAAAAAGAAAACAAGTTTACTTCTGATGAAATTCTTCTTTACTTATATTCCTTTATGATTCAAAGGGCAACCTTAGAAGGAAATGAGCAAAATGAACTTTCCTCAAAAATTCACAACATCTATAAAAATCAAGTTGTTAATTCAGGTATTATTCTTAGGTGGCCTGAAGCACCTCCTCTTGATGATGTAGAAAGATATAAAAACTTTTCAAATAAATCCGAAGACCTTTTAGATGACAGCTACTTTAGAATGGCTAATTGTCTTGGAACTGATTCAAATAATCTTGCACCTATTTTTGTAAAAAGCGTTTCTCTTAATAGAAAAAAAGAAAGCTATAAACAATATAAGAGTACATTTGACTCCTGCAAAAATATGTTTAACTTTTTCACAATAATATACTTAAATTCTACTTTAGATTTCTAATTTGTTTATAAATTTAAAAGAGTACGATCCTCATCGTACTCTTTTAATCATTTCTAAATCAATATTTCCTCTTTTATTAACATAAAATCCAGAAAACTCGTTTTTGTAACATATAACATTATTTACTTCATACAAAGGAATTTGTGATAACTTTTCAGATAATATTTGCTCACACTCTTCAAATACTGTATTTCTTTCATCTTCATTCATGATATATAAAGTTTTATGAACTTTATCTTTACACTCTTCGTTTCCCTGCGCAGCAGCTAATTGATTCAAATACTCAAATTCTCCCTCGTATTTATATTGAAAGCTGCTAATACATATGTCATATTCGCCAGCTTCAATAACATTTTTAATTTCTTCACTTGAGTATGCCATTGGTTCAAACTCCATCCCCGTTGCCTTTGAAAGTTCTTCACACAATTCCTTTGCCACTCTTCTTTGAAGACTTTTGTCCTCATAGATAACTATAATTTTTGAATTTCTTTCCTTATTTAAGTCTTTAAAATATTTTTTTGCATTGCCTTCAAATTGCGGTTTGAAAACTTCTAGCGTTTTGCCTTCAGCCTCCACAGAAGAATATACTGTGTTTAATAAACTTTCAGAAATACTTTCAGAACACACTTCTCGATTCAAACTATCTTTAACAGCTATTCTAAATTTAATATCCCCTGAAATCCTTTCTTCACTATCATTAAAGCTTAGAAATAGTGATTCATTGCCTACAAAGCTTTTAATCATATTTTGTTTTTTTAATCTATACACCTCATTAACAGGCACATCCATCATTACATCAACTTTATTGCCAGTTTTATTCTCTGTATCCTCAAATATTGCAAGGGCATTTTCAGCACTATCAATAAAAGAAATTCTAATCTCCTCGTCCGTAATATTCTTAGAATTATAATATCTTTTATTTTTCGAAAGAATTACTTCATCACCCAAAACACTTTTTATAATAAATGGTCCTGTATATCGAATTTCATTATATCTATTCTTATAATTATTTAGCTTCTCATAATCCCTTAAAACATAAATCGGATGAGATAAAATTTCAAGAAAGTAAGGGCATGGATTATTCAATCTTATGGTTAACATATCATCTTTAGAAATAATAGCAACCTGTGAAAAATCTATTCTTCCTTCTCGATAATCCTTAACACCATATATAAAATCTAAATCACTTCTATATATATTACTTTCATCATCTAAAAAACTTTTAAAGAAATCCACGAAATCCTTAGAAGTTATTTTTGATCCTGTACTATAATAAATGTTGTCTCTCAGCTTAAAGTTATACTCCAACCCATCCTCTGATATTTGAAATTCTTCCGCTAGAGCACCAACTATTTTTCCATTTTCATCTTCTTTGACTAGTCCTTGAAATAAATTTATTAACAAATCCTTTTCTCTAACATCATTGGTCGCAGTCAGCTTTAGGTTTTCCGGATTAGCTGCCATATTATAATTTATATATTGATCATATGGATTTTTATTATCCACTACTGATATATCTCTTTCAATAGATATCCCTAAAAAAATAATCATGACTATCATTGTAAACGCTAATATTTTTTTCATATCCATCTCCTCCCTTTTAGAAATTATTACCTATTTATTAAATTAATAAACATATCATATTTTTTATTATATCTTTTACTACTTTTTAACACATATGATATAATATTATTTAACGAGAATTTTTTTTGGAGGTTGAACTATGTTTTACTTGGACATTATTTTAAAATCTCTTGGTATTCTTTCACTAATAGCATTCATGATAATTTTCATCTGGGGATTTGTTGTATTTAACGGCATCTACAGCCAAATGAGATACACAAATTACTTACTTGAAAAAATATCTCATATTCTTAACATACAAGAAAGAAATCGAAGATATAATGATAAATTAACTTCTACAGAAGGCAGTAATTCAAATTCAGATGCTAACATAGATGAATGTGATATCGCAGAAACTTTTGATGATGAAAAATAAAATAAGCTGATGAAAAGAAAGTAATAATCTTTTCATCAGCTTATTTTTATATCATGTTCTTAAAATCTTCTTCTGATAAAATTTTAATTCCAAGCTCAACGGCTTTAGTATATTTAGATCCTGCATCCTCACCAACAATTACATAGTCAGTCTTCTTGCTGACAGAACCCGACACCTTGGCTCCCAGATCTTCCAGCTTATCCTTTATCTCTGTTCTTGAAAAATCCTTCAGACTTCCTGTTACAACTACAGTTTTCCCTGCAAATGCATTATCTACAACTTCTTTTACTTCAGTTTCTCTAGGCTTAACCCCTAACTGAAGAAGTTCATTTATTGTTTCCTTTGATTTTTCCAAAGAAAAGAACTCAACAATATTTTTTGCTACTACATCCCCTATATCAGGAATTGCAACTAACTGTTCAAAGGTTGCATTTTCAATATTCTCTAAAGTATTAAAGGTTTTAGCTAAATCTTTCGCAGTTTTCTTACCTACATTAACGATTCCTAAGCTATAAATAAACGAATCAAGCTCACAATCCTTACTTTTTTCTAATGCATTAAGTAAATTCTCTGCTTTTTTCTTACCAAACCTCTCTAAGCCTTCTAACTGCTCTTGAGTCATTCTATATAAATCTGATATAGACTTTATACCTAACTGCTCAAAAAGCTGCTCTGCAGTCTTCTCGCTAAATCCTGCAATGTTCATAGCTTCTCTGGAAGCATAATGCACGATAGTTTTTACCATTTGTGGTTTACATGCCAAGGTATTCTCACAGAATATATGAACTCCATCTCTAAACAATGCTTCTCCACAGCTAGGGCATACTTCTGGTGCTTCAATTTCTTTTGTTCCTTCTAATGATTCTTCAACTACTCCCATAATTTCTGGAATAACATCATTAGATCTTCTCACAAAAACTGTTGCTCCAATACGTACACCTTTCCTTGCAATATCATCCATATTATTTAAAGTTGCTCTTTTTACTGTTACTCCCGCCAATTCCACTGGTTCTAATATAGCTGTAGGGCTAACTCTTCCACTTCTACCAACATTCCACTCTACATCTAAAAGTGTTGTCGTTGTCTCCTCTGCTTCAAACTTAAATGCAATAGCCCACTTAGGAAATTTAATTGTATAGCCTAAAACTTCTCTAGTTCTCATATCATCTATTGCAATAACAATTCCATCAATATCATAATTTAATGAAGGTCTAATTTCATTTATATATTTTGTCTGCTCTTCTATTTCTTCTATGCTGGATACCTTGCAAATATAATTATCCATAGGCAGCCCCATTTTCTTTATAAAACCTAACATTTCTTCATAGGTCTTAAACTGCTGACCTTCGTTATATCCAACATCATAGAAAAAAGCAGATAAATTTCTTCTGGCAGTCTCTTTTACATTTAAATTTCTTAAAGCTCCTGCGGCTCCATTCCTAAGATTTTTAAGTGGTGTTTCAGCATTCTTATTATACTCTTCAAAGGCTTCTTTTGTCATAATAGCCTCACCATGGATTTCTAACACATTATTGTTATCAATCTTTAAAGGAATAGACTTAATAGTTTTAACCTGACTTGTAATATCCTCACCAACTTCTCCTGTACCCCTGGAAGCCGCCACTGATAAAATTCCTTCCTCATCAAAGGTTAAATTAACAGAAAGACCATCAAATTTCTTAGTTATAATATACTGAAGCTTCGGAAGCTGTTCTTCATGAGTACTATTAAACTCCTTCACAGCTTTTAAATTTCGATTATGCCAATCTCTAATTTCTTCTATTGACTGTGCTTTATCTAAACTCCACAAAGGAGCTCTATGTTTATACTTCTTAAACTCATCAAGAACCACATCCCCAACTCTTAGAGTTGGAGAATATGGTAAAACTTCATTTAATTCTTTTTCAATACTTCTAAGTTCATCATATTTTTTATCATACTCTTTATCCGAAACTGAAGGATTATCCAAAGTATAATATTCATAGGAATATCTATTTAACTCTTCAATAAGCTCCAGCATTCTTTCACGTTTTGAACTATTCATAAATATCCTCCACCTATAATAATTCTAATCCTGCCTTATTCAGCATTAATTTTTTTATTCCCATATTATTAAAGGCTATGGTTACAATGGTTCCTGAAGCATCCTTAGTCGTTGATACAACAGTACCTATCCCAAACTTCCCATGCTTAACCTTTCTGCCAACTGTAACTTCACTACATGATATTCCTTGAGATGCAGCTACCTTTTTTTCATTTAAGAAGTCAGCATTACTTGAGGTTGACTTATTATAAAAACTATTTCTAAAGGAATGAGGATTATTGTCTCTCTCCATTCCAAATGTACTGCTATTAGGTGAAGTTCCCGGCTTTTGATGAACCCTTGTTACTTCATTTAAACTAGTTCTTAGCTCCTTAGGAATTTCGTTTACGAAATCTGAAAGAGGATATGCTACCGTTCTACCAAAAACCATTCTTTGGTCTGCAGAAGAAATATATAAATTCTCCTTTGCTCTTGTTATTGCAACATATGCAAGCCTTCTTGATTCCTCCATTTCACTATTGCTGTTTAATGAAGACATTCCTGGGAAAATACCATTCTCCATACCAACTAAGAATACCACTGGGAATTCAAGTCCTTTAGCACTGTGAACAGTCATCATAACTACGGCATCATTATCTTCCTCTAAATTATCTATATCAGATACTAAAGTAACCTTCTCTAAGAATGCACTTAAAGATTTATCCTCAGAAGAAGCTTCAAAGGCAACAGCATCAGAAACCAATTCCTTTAAGTTCTCAACTCTGCTTTCATCTTCTGCACTCGTAGATCCCTTGAGCATCTTCATATATCCGCTTCTATCTAAAATTTCCTCAATTAAATGGGAAACACTTAAATTTTCTGCATCTGTAATCAGTGTATTCATTAAGCTCACAAACTTATTAATGCTTGTTATAGTTCTTGCTGTAAGGTTTGGAATAAAGTCTGCATCTAATAAAGCATCATACATACAGATTTCCTTATCAGTAGCAAACTCCTGAACCTTTGCAATAGTTGTATCACCTATACTTCTCTTTGGTTCATTTATTATTCTTTTTAAGCTTACATCATCTAATGGATTATTTATCAGCTTTAAGTAAGCCATAATATCCTTTATTTCTTTTCTTTCATAGAAACGAAGTCCACCAACAATTTTATATGTTATTGAGTTACGTCTAAAAGCTTCCTCAAAAATACGAGATTGAGAGTTCATTCTATAAAGTATAGCAAAGTCTTTAAGACTTCTGCCTTCTTCAGTCATTAATCTTTTAATTTGAGTTGCAACAAAGTTACCTTCATCTATATCACTATAAGCCCTATATACCTTAATTGGGTCTCCAGCTTCACTTTCTGTTCTAAGAGCTTTATCTTTTCTTTGGGCATTATTTCTGATAACTTTATTGGCAGCTTCTAAAATGTTTGACTTAGATCTGTAGTTCTGCTCAAGCTTAACCACCTTCGCCTTAGGAAAATCTTTTTCAAAATCTAATATATTGTGAATATCTGCACCTCTCCATGCATAAATACATTGGTCATCATCACCAACAACACAGATATTTTCATTCTCATTTACTAGTAACTTAACTAGTTCATATTGACACTTATTAGTATCTTGATACTCATCTACTAATATGTACTTAAATTTTCTTCTATAAAACTCTCTAACTTCTTCATTTTCTTTAAACAATCTAACTGTTAAATATATTAAATCATCAAAGTCTAAAGAGTTTGCTGTCTTAAGCTTCTTCTCATAAGCTAGATATACATCAGCAATTTTATTCATTCTAAAATTATGTTCATTTTCTTTTTTAAATTTCTTTGCAGAAATCAATTTATTCTTAGCGTCAGATATCTTTCCAATTATCTCACCTTCAGTTAAGTCTTTATCATTTATATTAAGCTCCTTCATACATTGCTTAACTAAAGACTTAGCGTCATAGCTGTCATATATGGTGAAATTTTTATTATATCCCATCTTGTCAATTTCTCTTCTAAGAATTCTAACACAGCTTGAGTGGAAGGTTGAAACCCACATACCGTCAACTACATCCCCTACAAGACCTTTAACTCTTTCCTTCATCTCACCAGCTGCTTTATTTGTAAAAGTCAGCGCTAATATTTGTGATGGATATATATTTAAATCATTTATCATATGGGCTATTCTATAAGTTAAAACCCTTGTTTTTCCTGAACCAGCACCTGCTAATATTAATAATGGTCCTTCAACGGTTATTGCTGCCTCATACTGTTCTTTATTAAGCAGATTTTTCAAGTCCATTTAATCACTCCTACATCTATATAAATTAGCTTCATGTCCACAAACCATAGATTTGAACACTCACTTATTTTTAATCTATCTTTTATTATATCATATAGTTACATATTATAAACGAATTTTATCCAATTTAAGAATTTATGTTCGCGAATTCTATTCTTTCATATAGTATTATCCGTCTTAGAATAAAAAAATACTTAACCTATATGATTAGGTTAAGCATTATTTATCTACAATTCTTCTTTATAATAGTCCTTCCAATTTACCCTTTCAAAAATAGCATCATATCCATTTGTACCGTAATTAAGGGATTTATTAACTCTGCTTATGGTGGCGGTGCTTACACCAGTACTACTGGCAATATCTAAATATGTTTTCTTATTCTTTAGCATGGTAGCAACCTTAAGTCTTTGTTCCATTGCTTTTATTTCAGTAATAGTACATACATCTTCTAAAAATCTATAGACTTCTTCTCTAGTTTCTAAACATCTGATTGCATCAACTAAGTAATCCATTTCCAAACTTTTAAGTTTAGACTTATATTCTTCCATTATTTACATCACCCCTATTAATATTATAGGGTTAAATTTAATTTATGTAAATATTTTTAGAAAATAAAGAATATTTTTAATTATATCTCTCACCCTATTAGCTATTGACATTTTATGCTCTTTAAAATAATATAAAACTAATTAAAAATATATCTTATCAAGAGTGGTGGAGGGACTGGCCCGTCGATACCCAGCAACCAATATGTTCAATACACATATAATGGTGCTAAATCCTGCAGCTTTTCATGCTGATAGATGAGTTTACTTAGTTAATTCTAGCTTGAGTTCATCTCAAGCTTTTTTTATTACTTAAAATTACTTAAAGGAGACTTAATATGAATAACTCAAAAACAAAAGGCAATGCTCTTGCTTTGCTGCCCCTAGGCGTATTCCTACTATTATTTATTGGAAGCGGAATTATAAGTGGAGACTTTTATAAGATGCCGGTTCTTGTTGCTTTCATCATTTCTACTTCTACAGCCTTTTTAATTAACAAAAGAGCTGACTTTTCCACTAAGTTAGAAGTGTTTTGTAAAGGTGGTGGAAATAAAGACATTATCTTAATGCTGATGATATTTTTATTTGCAGGTTCCTTTAGCAGCGTTGCGAAATCCATGGGAGGTGTTGATTCCATTGTAAACTTAGGATTATCTATTCTTCCAGCTAATCTTTTAGTTTCAGGTTTATTTATTATAGGATGCTTCATATCAATCTCTATGGGTACCTCTGTTGGAACAATTGCAGCACTTGGACCTATTGGATTGGCTATCGCTTCAAAAACAGGAATTCCAACAGCTTTAATTTTAGGTGCTGTTGTTGGCGGTGCTATGTTCGGTGACAATTTATCTATGATATCTGATACCACAATTGCAGCTACCAGAACTCAGGGTTGTGAAATGAAGGACAAGTTTAGAGCTAACTTCTTAATTGTACTCCCAGCTGCAATAATAACTGTAATAATTCTTACCCTTTTAACTATTGGTTATAAAGGCACTCCTTCTTCAAATTACAGCTATGAATTAATAAAAGTTTTACCTTATATGTTTGTGCTTATCGGTGCTATTCTTGGGGCAAATGTTTTTTTCCTTTTAGGCGGAGGTGTTATCCTTGCAGGAATAATTGGATTAATTTCAGGAGCTTTTGATATGTTTGGATTAATTGCTGCAATCTCAAGTGGAATGGCTTCCATGCAAGAGCTATGCTTAATTTCTATCGTTGTTGGTGGAATGGTTGAATTAATTAAATTCAATGGAGGTATTGATTTTCTACTGAACTTTATAACTAAAAGAATTAAAAGTAAGAGGGGTGCTGAATTGGGAATTGCTGCTTTAGTCAGTGTAATGGATTTATGTACTGCAAATAATACAATAGCTATTGTAATGGCAGCACCGCTAGCTAAAGATATTTCCGAAGAATATGAAGTAGCCCCAGCAAAGTCTGCTAGTCTATTAGATATTTTTTCATCAGTATGGCAGGGCATCATCCCTTATGGCGCACAACTTTTAACTGCCGCAGGTCTTGCTGGTATATCGCCCTTTGAAATAATAAAATACCTGCATTATCCTATTTTAATGTTAATCTGTGGGTGTGTTTCAATAGCCTTTGGAATTCCAAAAATAAAATCTATTAAATCAAAATCGGCTAAACCTGCCGCTTAACGTTTGCAATAGCCGTATAATAAAAAGCTATCTTAATAGATAGCTTTTTTCTATAGTAGTATTCTGTTAATTAAGATAGTTGCTACTGCAAATACTATTGCAGATACTATTGTAAGCTTCATAAGGAAAGCTTCTTTAGTCTTTGTTTTGTTTTTGCTATAGAAAGTTTCTGATGTTCCTGAAACAAGCCCACCAAGTCCTGATGCCTTACTTTCTTGTAAAGATATTGATATTATTACTAGTATTGCTGATATAACAATAATGATTTCAAGTGCTGTTTTCATCGTGGCACCCCCTTAAAATATTCCTAAATATCTATCTCCCATTTTATCATAGGAAAAATGTTTTTACAACTTGAAAAGCAATAAATGTAAATAGCCCTTCATCCATATTGAATTAAAAGCAGGGACAAATAATTATCCCTGCTTAATTTCATAATAAATTTAATTACTTAAATTATCTTTTTACGTTGTAGAAAGATTTTAAGCCTCTGAATTCAGCCATATCGCCTAACTCTTCTTCAATTCTTAATAATTGGTTGTACTTAGCAACTCTTTCACTTCTAGCTGGAGCACCAGTCTTAATTTGACCAGCATTTGTTGCTACAACTAAGTCAGCAATAGTATTGTCTTCAGTTTCTCCAGATCTGTGAGATACTACTGCAGTATATCCAGCTCTAGATGCCATTTCGATAGCATTTAAAGTTTCAGTTAAAGTACCGATTTGGTTTAATTTTATTAAGATTGAGTTAGCAGTTTCTGCTTCAATTCCTCTTGATAATCTCTCAGTGTTAGTAACGAATAAATCGTCTCCAACTAATTGAACTTTGTGTCCAATTTTATCAGTTAGGTATTTCCAACCTTCCCAATCTTCTTCAGCCATACCATCTTCGATAGAGATGATTGGATATTTTTCACATAACTCTACATAGTAGTCAGCCATTTGCTCTGGAGTAAGAATTCTTCCTTCTCCAGCAAGATTGTATTTTCCATCTTCGAAGAACTCAGATGAAGCTGGGTCAAGAGCTATGAAAGCATCTTTTCCTGGAACGTATCCAGCTTTTTCTATAGCTTCGATGATAACTTTTATAGCATCTTCGTTGCAGTCTAAGTTTGGAGCAAATCCACCCTCATCACCAACACCAGTGCTTAAGCCTCTAGCTTTTAATATTCCTTTTAATGCATGATAAACTTCAGCACCCATTCTTAAAGCTTCACTGAATGAAGAAGCTCCAGCAGGCATTACCATGAACTCTTGAAGGTCAACGTTGTTATCAGCGTGAGATCCACCGTTTAATATGTTCATCATTGGAACTGGTAGAACTTTAGCGTTAACTCCTCCTAAGTATTGGTATAAACCTAATCCTAAGTAGTTAGCTGCTGCTTTAGCACAAGCAAGAGAAACTCCTAGAGTAGCGTTAGCACCTAATTTAGCTTTGTTGTGTGTACCATCTAATTCGATTAAAGCTTTATCTATAGCAACTTGATCGAAAATGTTCATTCCAACTAATTCTTCAGCGATTATTTCATTTACATTTTCAACTGCCTTTAAAACACCTTTTCCATTGAAGAACTCTTTATCACCATCTCTTAATTCTACAGCTTCAAACATACCTGTAGATGCTCCTGATGGTACTGCTGCAACTCCAACTGTACCGTCTTCTAATACTACCTCTACCTCTACAGTTGGGAATGCTCTTGAGTCAAGTATTTGTCTTGCAAATACGTCAATGATTTCAACATATTGTTTCATTATTCTTCCTCCTAAACTTTGTTTATATAAATCTATATTAATAAATTTACATCCATAAAAAATTATACTATACTTACTTATTTTTGTAATGTTTTATATTAAAGATTTTCCTTCCATTTCCTTAGGTATGTCAAGCCCCATCTCTGTAAGAATTGTAGGAGATATATCTGCTAAAATTCCATCTTCCTTTAAATCTTTTGAATGGTTTGATACATATAAGAAAGGAACTAAATTTGTTGTATGTGCAGTCATAGGCTTTCCTGTTGAATAATCTATCATAGATTCAGCATTTCCATGGTCAGCAGTAATAAATACTGTTCCGTCCATAGATACTACTTTATCAACAACTTTTCCTAAACACTCATCCACTGTTTCTACCGCTTTAACCGCAGCTTCAATTACTCCAGTATGACCAACCATATCTGGATTTGCATAGTTAAGAATAACTAAATCATACTTATCTTCGTTTAGAGCATTAAGCACTGCATCTGTAACTTCATATGCACTCATTTCAGGTTTTAAGTCATATGTTGCAACCTTAGGTGAAGGAATCAGAATTCTGTCTTCCCCTTCATTTGGCTGCTCAACTCCTCCATTAAAGAAGAATGTAACGTGAGCATATTTTTCTGTTTCTGCAATTCTAAGCTGCTTAAGACCTTTTTTGCTGATATACTCACCTAAAGTGTTAGTATAATGCTCAGGAGTGTATGCCACTCTTACATTTTCTAAAGTTTTATCATATTGAGTCATACATACATAAGTTAAATTTAATCTATCTCTTTTGAAACCAGAAAACTCTACATCATTGATAGCTCTTGTAATTTCTCTAGCTCTGTCTGGTCTGAAGTTAAAGAATATTACAGAATCTTTATCTTTAATATTTCCAATCGGTTTATCATTTTTTGTTATTACTGATGGAACAACAAATTCATCTGATTTATTATCATGATAAGCATCCTTTAAAGCCTCTACAGCTGAAGTATATTTATTTCCTTCACCTTTTACGATGGCATTATAAGCAAGCTCTACTCTTTCCCATCTGTTGTCTCTATCCATTGCATAATATCTACCAGAAAGAGTTGCAATTTCTCCAACACCTTCTTCAGCCATAAATTCTTGTAAATCCTTAACAAAATTTATTGCAGAACCCGGTGCCACGTCTCTTCCATCTAAAAAGCAGTGAACATAAGCCTTTTTTATACCTTTTTTCTTACAAAGAGATAAAAGTGCTTTTAAATGGTTTATATGTGAGTGAACTCCACCATCAGATAATAACCCCATAAGGTGTACAGCAGAATTATTCTTTAAAGCTTCATCACATGCATAGTTTAAAGCTTCATTATCAAAGAATGTTCCTTCTTTTATTTCTTTCGATATTCTAGTAAGTTCTTGGTATATTATTCTTCCTGCACCTATATTTAAATGTCCAACTTCTGAGTTACCCATTTGTCCCTCTGGAAGACCAACATCTAAACCACATGCTGATAACTGTGTATGAGGATACTTAGCCATCAAATTATCAAAATTAGGCTTTTTAGCTTCTCTAACAGCATTACCATCTACGTTATCACTTATACCAAAACCATCTAATATCATAAGCATTACTGGTTTTTTATTCATATTTATCTCCATCCTAAATTTATCACATATTAATAATTTACAATTGCAGCAAAATCCGAAGCTTTAAGGCTAGCTCCACCAATCAAGCCTCCATCTATGTGTTCCATAGCCATTTGCTCTTTAATAGTTGATGGCTTAACGGATCCACCATATTGGATTCTGACTTTCTCTGCCACATCATTTCCATATAGTTTACCCACTACGCTTCTAATGAATCCAATTGTATTATTTGCATCTTCAGCTGTAGCAGTTTTTCCTGTTCCAATTGCCCATATTGGCTCATATGCAATAACAAGCTCTTCTACTTGTTCTTTGCTAAGCCCTAATAAATCAAGCTTTACTTTAGTTGCAAGAACTTCTTCTGTTATACCAAGTTCTCTTTCACTTAAACTTTCCCCTACACATAAAATTGGAGATATATCATGAGAAAAAGCAGCCTTTAATTTCATATTAACAGTTTCATCTGTTTCATTAAAATACAGTCTTCTTTCACTGTGTCCAATAATTACATAATCTACCCCTAGTTCCTTCAGCATTAAAGGTGACACTTCACCTGTAAATGCTCCATTATCCTCAAAGTGCATATTTTGAGCACCTACTTTTATATTAGTACCCTTGCAAAGTTCTACTGCCGTAGGTAAAGATAAAAATGTAGGACATACCACTACATCACACTTTGCATCCTTAATCATTGGTTTTAATTGATCTATTAAAGCAGCAGTTTCTGAAATAGTGTTATTCATTTTCCAGTTACCTGCTATTATTGCTCTTCTCATAATTACCTCCTAAAAATATTACAAATTTATACCTATATTATAAACATATATTTACTAGAAGTCCATTTACTTAAAGCCATTTATTTAGTTTTATTTATTTTGTAGTGCAGCTATACCAGGAAGTGTTTTTCCTTCTAAGAATTCAAGTGATGCTCCACCACCTGTAGATATGTGAGTCATTCTATCACCTAATCCAAAGATATTTACTGCAGCTGCGCTGTCTCCACCACCGATAACAGTAACACCTTCACACTTAGCCATTGCTTCTCCAACCGCTATTGTTCCTTTACTGAAGTTTTCAAATTCAAAAACTCCCATAGGTCCATTCCATACTACTGTTTTAGAACCTTCTATAACACCAGCATAAACTTCTCTTGTCTTTGGTCCGATGTCTAATGCCATGTATCCATCAGGAATATTCTCATTTTCAGTATCTACTGGAGTTGCATCTTTTGAAAACTCTGATGCAACAACATGATCAACTGGAAGATATAACTTAACGTTCTTTTCTCTAGCTTTATTCATCATTTCAATTGCATAATCAAGTTTATCTTCTTCAACTCTTGAAGTTCCGATGCTGTAGCATTGAGCTTTTAAGAATGTATAAGCCATTGCTCCACCAATTATTAAGTTATCTACTTTTTCTAAAAGAGCATTGATAACATTAATTTTATCTGAAACCTTTGATCCACCAAGGATAGCAGTGAATGGTCTTTCAGCATTATCTATTGCATTTCCTAAGAACTGAAGTTCTTTCTCTATTAAGTATCCGCAAACCGCTGCGTCAACATACTCAGTTACACCAACTGTTGAACAGTGTGCTCTGTGAGCAGAACCAAAAGCATCATTTACATATACTTCACAAAGAGAAGCTAATTCTTTAGAAAAATTTTCTTCATTTTTAGTTTCTTCTTTTCTGTATCTTGTATTTTGAAGAAGTACTATCTCTCCATCTTTCATGTTTTCGATAGCTTTTTTTGCATTCTCGCCAACAACTTCAGCATCATCTGCAAAAACAACTTCTTTATTTAATAACTCGCTTAATCTTACAGCCACTGGTGCTAAAGAAAGCTCAGGCTTTGGCTCTCCTTTTGGTTTTCCAAGGTGTGAGCAAAGTATAACTTTAGCTCCATTTTCTATTAAATAATTTATTGTTGGCATTGCACCTAATAATCTATTTTCGTCAGTAATTTTGCCATCTACTATTGGCACGTTGAAGTCACATCTAACTAATACCTTTTTACCTGTTACATTAACGTCTTCTACTGATTTTTTATTATATGACATATAATTACCTTCCTTCTCATCAAAAAAATCTAGTTCATGAGTGTCTCGCTGAACTAGATTTTTTATTGTATTATCTGCTATTTATATAATTTGCTAATTATAATCTGTCAGCAACATATTTTGTTAAGTCTGCTAATCTGTTTGAGTAACCCCACTCATTGTCATACCAAGATACAACTTTAACTAAGTTATCTCCCATTACCATAGTTGATAATCCGTCAACTATTGAAGATCTTTCATCTCCTCTGTAATCGATAGATACTAGTGGCTCTTCAGAGAATCCTAATATTCCTTTTAAAGCTCCTTCTGATGCTGCTTTTAAAGCTCCGTTTACTGCTTCAGCAGTTACTGGCTTTTCAGTTTCAAATACTAAGTCAGTCATAGAAACTGTTGGAGTTGGAACTCTAACTGCCATTCCGTTTAATTTTCCTTTAAGTTGTGGTAATACTAGTGCAACTGCTTTTGCTGCTCCAGTTGTTGTTGGGATCATAGCCTCTGCTGCTGCTCTTGCTCTTCTTAAATCTTTGTGAGGAGCATCTAATATTTTTTGGTCGTTAGTGTAAGAGTGAATTGTTGTCATAAGACCGCTCTTAATTCCGAACTCTGCATCTAAAACTTTAGCAAATGGTGCTAAACAGTTTGTAGTACAAGAAGCATTAGAAATTATGTTGTGCTTCTCGCTATCATATTTTTCTTCGTTAACTCCCATAACTATTGTTATATCTTCATTTTTAGCTGGAGCAGATATTAAAACTTTTTTAGCTCCTGCTTCAATGTGTGCTTTAGCTTTAACTGCATCTGTGAATAATCCAGTAGACTCGATTACTATTTCTGCACCTTGAAGTCCCCAAGGAATGTTTTTTGGATCTCTCTCAGCAAATATTCTTATTTCTTTTCCATTTACTATGATAGAATTTTCAGTAGCTTCAACTGTTCCATTGAATCTTCCGTATAAAGCATCATATTTTAAAAGATGTGCTAATGTTTTAGGGTCTGTTAAGTCATTGATTCCCACTATTTCTATATCATTGCTATAGTTATTAAGAATTGCCTTAAAAACATTTCTACCTATTCTTCCAAATCCATTAATACCAACTTTAACCATTACAAAATACCTCCTAAATTTAAGTAAAATACTTTTATATTTATATTTTGTGCTAACTTATTTTAAATTTATAAGTTAAGCATTGTTAACATAATAAGCATTTAACCAAATCTTTGATTTGGTTAATTTGAGCTTAAGTAACACTAGAAATCCTAAATTTCATAAGTGAACCTCACTCATTAGACTACTCCTTAGAATGAATATTACAAGGAGTTTCCTTCAAAATTTTCAAAACAGCTCTTCCTGTTTCTTCATCGGTAATTAAAACAGAATTACTTCTACCCTTTTCAATAGCTGCAATCGCCTGTGCTTTATTAACACCTGCCGAAACTGCTATCATATGAGGTATAGCGTCAATTTCTTCTCTTCTAATTCCTATTGCAGGCATTGAGTAAACCACTTCACCATTACAATTAAAATAATGTCCAAAGGCTTCTCCAACTGCACCACACTCTATTATTCTACCCTTTACTTCTCCAGTTAAACTTCTTTTTTCACACATTTCTTTTGCAAGACCAATTCCATGAAGTAAAACCTCTGAACTTCTTATAGCTGTAAAGATATCTTTTATTTCACTTTCTTGAATCATTGCATCAAACAAGGTTTGACTTAAATTATCTGGAATATGAAGCTGTTCATAGGACGCTGACATCTTATTAGCTAAAACTTCTACTAATGTATTAGCTTGCAGTTCTGTTTCCTTCCCCATCCCGCCTCTGCCAGGTAAAACCTTGACATTTTTATATTTCTGCAGAACAGGAAATTTATCAACTACCTCTTTTATAGTTCTTCCCCCAGTTAATGATATTATTATGTCATCATGTAAAATTTGTTTAAGATAATTTGCTGCTGCTTTACCTAATTCTTCAAACAGCGTATCATCCTCTTCAACACTACCATTGATTATTATAACTTGATGAACACCTAAGTTCTTTTTTAACTGAGCTTCTAAAAGATTTATTCCACTAGTTTCTCTCATAAACTCTCTAAGTCCATTTAAAACATCTTCGCCTTCTTTTGTGATATTCATACCTGCCGAAGTTATATCGATAAGGCCTTGATCTTTCAAGAAATTTGTTTCACTTCTAACTATTCTTTCTGAAATCTGAACAGTTGCAGATAATAGTCTTCTTCCAATAGGCTGTCTATATTTTATGTTCCTTAAGAGTTTGTATCTTACCTCTAATACCTCTAACAATTCTGGTATCAGCTGTTTTTGTAACCTTATTAACTGTTCCATTTTCACCCCTGTTGACGATTATTGTCCCTGTGGACGATTAATGTCCCTGTGTTAATTTTTAACTACACATTAATTGTACGACAATTCTCCTAATTTGTGAAGTGTTTTTTTTAATATTAAGAAAAAAATATTTTATTTTTTATTTGTATATTCTTTTATTACATATATTAGTGTTATATGAAACCCATTCCAAAATTTGTTCAAATGAGTGCTCAAAGAGTAAGTTCTAGTAGCCAAGTCATAGATTTAGACTATTCCTTAACTTCACATTACCAAATTATAAATACCCCTGTGAAAGTTCCACTATCCAAGTCAAATCCTTGGATAGTAGAATTTTGGGATATTAAATTAAGAAAGGTATAGTTATACCAGTCTTTTTCTTTGAGAAGAGGATTTTATCCCCAATTCCTCCCTGTATTTTGCAACAGTTCTCCTTGATATATCTATACCTTGTTTGTTTAATTGTTCACAAATAACTGAATCAGAAAAAGGTTTATTTTTGTTTTCACCTTCAATTATTCTTTCTATATCCTTCTTCACATTACTAACAGACACTTCTTCATTACTTATATTCACATAACTTGTAAATAAACTCTTGATTCTTTTTATCTCACCACTATTTAAAGCAACATATTTATCTCTAATAGCTCTGCTCACAGTAGACTCATGCATATCCAACTTTTGTGCTATATATTTGATAGTCATTGGTTTTAAATAATCATCCCCTTTATCAAAGTATTCTCTTTGTGATTTAACAACTTCCTCCATCACTCTGCACAAAGTATTTTTTCTACTTTCTATACTTTTTATTAAAAACATAGCACTACTAATTTTTTCTTTTACATATTCGATAGTGTTTTTATCCTGACTAAATTCTAAAACCTTCTTATATGTATTATTTATCATAAGCTTGGGTAATACACCTTCATTCATAAGCACTATATATTCATCATTTAACTTTCTAACATATACATCCGGTACAACATATCCTATTTCTTCTCCTGTAAAAAAACCTCTAGATGGCTTAGGTTCCAATTCTTTAATTATATCCTCATATTCCTGCACCTGTTTAGGTAGAATATTTAGAACCTTGCTTAATTGTTGATATTTACCCTTGGATATTTCTAAAAGATACTCATCAATAATTCTGTTTAAAATCTCATCATGAATACCTTTTCTTCCAAGCTGAATTTTAAGGCACTCACTCAAATTCCTAGCACCAATTCCTGCCGGCTCAAGACTTTGTATTATTTCTAATCCTTTTTCAACTAATTCTAAGGAAACACTCAACTCTTCAGAAACCGCTCCAACAATTTCTTCATCTAAATAACCTCTACCATCAATATTATCAATTATGTAATTACTAATATATTGTATAGGTTTACTAACACCACTATACATAACCTGATCCTTCAAATAATCTTTTAAAGTCGGCTTATTACTAATAAAATTCAAAGGTGAAAGCTGTTCTTTTTCTTCATCTTGAGAATACGCACGACTACTATAACTGTCAAACTCAAGATATTTAACTAAATTTCTATATTCAGCCAGCTCATTACTTTTAAAATTATCTTCTTTTAAATTTTCAACATTATTATCTATATCCAGAACAACATTTTCCTGTAGTTCTTTATCAATATGCTGTAAAAGCTCATAGGATGACATTTGTAAAAGCTTTATAGACTGCTGCATTTCCATGGTCATTACCAACTTTTGCTCTTGACTTAATTTCAAATCAAATCCCATGTTCATTTTCTCCACCCCTTTATGTAATACTATATTATCACACTGTAGATAGAATTTTCAATCAACTTATTGTAAACCTTTTTATATCTTCGAGATTTTATACATAAAAAAAGCGGAGAAAAACTTTTCTCCGCTAAATTCTTTTTTTAATTATCTTCCATTTTTCTCGTAAGCTTCACCTGATGCTGCTGGAGCACTTGTTTTACCAACAAATCCTGCTAGAGCTAACATTGTAAGAACATATGGTATTACAGTAAACACTTCTGATGGAAGTGCCCATCCAAACCCTTGAGCAAGTATTTGAAATGATTCTCCGAATGCAAATAATAAACATGCCCCAAAAGAACCAATTGGTGTCCAGTTACCAAAGATTACAGCTGCAAGAGCTATAAATCCACGTCCTGATACCATACCTTCTCTGTATATTGGAGTGATACCTATTGATAGTGCTGCTCCACCTAAACCTGCAAGCATACCAGATAAAACAACACAAGCATATCTCACTTTATAAACATTTATTCCTAATGTATCTGCAGCCTTTGGATGTTCTCCAACAGCTCTTATTCTAAGACCTACAGAAGTCTTATATAAAACAAAATGTGCAACAAACACTAGAATTATCGCTAGAATAACAAACCAGTTTAATCCGCCTAATATATCTCCTAATATCGGAATCTTTTTTATAAACTCAGGTAATTTATATGGAAGAGTGCTAACTACATCGGTTTGGCCACCCTTACCAAATAATATGAATATCAAGAAGCTAGCTAAAGCTGATGCAAATAAGTTAATTGCAGTACCAGATATAACCTGGTCCGCCTTTAAATTTATTGAAAGCACAGCATGAACAAGTGCTAAAACCCCTCCTGCTATTATGGCAAATAACACCCCAACTAAAGGATTTCCTGATATAAATGTTCCCCATACTGCAAAGAATGCACCTATAGTCATCATACCTTCAAGTCCTATATTAACTACACCTGAACGCTCTGAAAACATTCCTCCAAGTGCTGTGAAGATAAGTGGTGTAGCTATTCTTAGAGTAGCTGTTATAAGAGAAATTATTGCTGCTAAGATTGCGCTATCCATTCATTATCTCCCCTTTCTTTTTCTTATTATCAAAGTAAGTAATAACATAATCAGTAGCAACAAATATGATGATTACTGATTGAATTAAGAATACTATTTCTTTTGGTATTCCACTAATTTGAAGTGCTCTTGAACTACTATTTAAAGCTCCAAATAATACCGCAGCTAAAATACATCCAATAGGATTCTTTTTAGCTAAAAGAGCAACCGCAATACCATCAAATCCGTAACTTGGAACAACCATAAAATCTTGAATTAAATGCTTAACTCCCGCAACGTGAGTAGCTCCACCAAGACCAGCAATAGCACCAGATAAAACCATAGCTAACACCGCTTTTTTAGCTATATTAATTCCACCATATTCAGCTCCATATGGGTTTATACCAACTGCTCTTATTTCGTATCCTGTAGTAGTTTTCCATAGTAAGAAAGCCATAAGAATAGCAACTATTATTCCAATAAATATACTATAGTTAGCTCCATTACTTTCAACAAATCTTGGAATCATAGCACTTGCTTGAATCTCAGGACTTGATGACTTACCAGGCACCCCAAAGGCCGTTCTTAAAATAAAATAGTTAGCTAAAGCAATAGATATGTAGTTCATCATTATTGTATTGATAACTTCACTAGTACCAAACTTAGCTTTAAGGAATCCTGGAATTGCTCCCCATATTCCTCCAAACACAATACCTGCAAGAATCATTAAAGGTATATGAACAATTGGGCTAAGTCCTGGAATACATCCAACCATAGCTCCTCCAAGCATACCTAAAACAAACTGTCCACCAACACCGATATTGAACAGACCACATCTAAATGCAACAGCATTTGCAACCCCTGTAAATATTAACGGAGTTACTTCAGCAATAGTTGATAAAACGTTTTTAGATGTTCCAAAGCTACCTCTCCAAATAGTTGAAACCAAATCACTTAAAGCTGTAAAATACTGTGTAATCGGGTAACCTTTTGCCCACATTACAAAGAATACTGAAATAAATAAAGAAAGTATAACCGCTACTATCGGAAAGAGGATGGCTTTAGCGGAACCTTTAAATTTTTCTTTCATTTTACTTTTATTCCCCTTTCTTATCTAAGCTTCCACCAGCCATTAAAATACCTAGTTTCTGCTCATCTGCATCTTTTCTATCTAAAATATCTACAATTTCACCATCATACATAACAGCAATCCTATCTGAAAGAGCCAACACTTCATCAAGTTCAAGAGAAACTAAAAGTACAGCTTTTCCTTTATCTCTTTCCTCTACTAATCTGCTGTGAATGTATTCTATTGCTCCAACATCAATACCTCTTGTTGGCTGGGCAGCAATTAAAAGTTCTGGATCTTTAGCAATCTCTCTTGCTGCAATTAACTTCTGCTGGTTACCACCAGATAAAGCTGATGCAAATACATCTGCATTAGGAGTTCTTACATCAAACTCTTCAATTAATTTTTCACAATGAGTTCTTATAGCTTTATAATCCATGATAAAACCATTTTTCGTGAACTCTTTATTTTTATGAATACCTAAGATAGAGTTTTCAACTAAAGAGTATTTAAGTATCAAACCTCTTTTATGTCTATCCTCTGGTATATGACCTACTCCAGCATCAATTACCTCTCTTGGTGATTTGCCGTATAAGTCCTTACCATTCATAGTAATACTTCCATTATGAGGCTTTCTAAGGCCAGTTAAAACTTCTAAAAGTTCGGTTTGACCATTACCATCAACACCTGCTATTCCTAGTATCTCTCCACCACGAACTTCAAAGGAAACATTTTTAACTGCTGGAATCCCTCTTTGGTCATTAGCAGAAAGATTTTCAACCTTAAGAATCTCTGAACCAAGTTTTGCAGCTTCTTTCTCAACTACTAGGTTTACTTTTCTTCCAACCATTAATTCTGCAAGTTCATCTATGTTGGTATCTTTTGTTTTTACAGTTCCAGTTACTTTACCTCTTCTGATGATTGTAACTCTGTCACTCATACTCATAACTTCTTTTAATTTATGAGTTATAAGTATTACTGATTTTCCTTCTTTTTTAAGATTATCAATAATTTTTCCTAATTCATCAATCTCTTGAGGTGTTAAAACTGCTGTAGGCTCATCAAGTATTAATGTTTTGGCTCCTCTATAAAGAGCCTTAAGTATTTCAACCTTTTGTTGTTGACCAACAGATATGTTTTCAATTACTGCATTTGGATCTATAGCAAATCCGTATTTATCTGCAATTTCCTTAACATCAGCCACAGCTTTCTTTCTATCAAGCTTTAATCCTTTTTTAGGCTCACGTCCTAATATTATATTTTCAGCCACTGTAAAATTATCTACTAGCATGAAGTGCTGATGCACCATACCTATACCAAGCTTAATAGCTTCATTAGGGTTATCAATTTTAACTAATTGACCATCAACATATATATCACCCTTTTCCTGCTGATAAAGACCGTAAAGTATATTCATCAGGGTTGTTTTTCCCGCTCCATTTTCACCTAATAATACGTGAGTTTCACCTTGTAACAGATCGAAGTCAACGTTATCATTGGCAATTGTACCAGGGAAAACTTTGGTTATGCCCTTCATTTCAATTACTTTCTTCATTTCCCTTCCTCCTTAATAATACTACCTGCATTTGCTGCTTAAATACTTAGATATGTAATAATTTTCACGCAAATAAAAGTGCTACTATATATTCTTTATAATCCGCCTTATATTATACCATAAAACGTTTTTTATAGGTATTTTTTTATTTTTCTAATAATTGTATATCGATCTAGTGCTAAACGTCACTTTATTAAAAATTCTATAACATTAATCTACTAAACTTATCAGTCAGAAAAAGCTAGATAAAAATATCTAGCTTTTAATTCATAAAATCATATGTGTTTTATTAGTTTACTTTAAAATCTTTAACTTCTGCTCTTGTTCCTGGAACTTTAATTTCACCTTTTTTAATCTTTTCTTCAAATTCTTTAGCCTTTTCTATAACTTTAGCATCAGTATTCTTAGAAGTAGAATCTGACATTCCAACTCCGCCTTCAGCTATTCCAAGCACTTTATTTCCACCTTCAAATGTTCCATCTACAACTGACTTAGCAGCGTCATAAGTAGCATTATCTACTCTCTTCATCATAGAAGAAAGCATTACATCAGCATATTCAGGAAGTGATACTTGTTGGTCCATATCAACTCCGATAGCCCATACATCTTGGCCTTTTTCTTTTAATTCTTTAGTAGCTTGGAATAATCCTATTCCACATCCACCTGCCGCATGGTATATTACGTCAACTCCATCATCATAAAGAGATTTAGCTAACTCATATCCTTTATTTGTATCAGCAAAAGAATCTGCATACTTAACAGTAGTTCCCATAGCTTTTCCATCTGGGCTTATTAACCCTTTAGCAGCTTCTGGATTTACAGATGCAACTCCCGCAGCAAATCCTGCTTCAAATTTATTGATTGTATCAAAGTCCTTACCACCGATAAATCCAACTTTATTAGTCTTAGTTGTTAAACCAGCGATAACTCCCATTAAGAAAGAACCTTCTTCTTCTTTAAAAGTAATAGAAAGTACATTTGGAGAATCAACTACAGAGTCAATTAAGCAAAGTTTTGCATCCGGATTATTCTTAGCTATATTAGTTACTGCATCAGCTAATTGGAATCCAATAGCAAAAGTTAAGTCTGAACCTTCATCTATTAAGCCTTGAAGATTTGGCTCATAATCTTCTTTCTTTTGAGCTTCTAAGTACTTGTATTTTAATCCAAATTCTTTTTCAGCTTTCTTAACTCCATCATTGGCAGTTTGGTTGAAGGATTTATCGTTAATTCCACCTTCGTCAGTAGATAAACCTATAAATACTTCTGACTTTGTTCCTTCATCTCCCTTAGATGTGTCCCCTGTGCTTCCTCCATCTTTAGGACTTGCACATCCCACTAAAAGAGTAGCTGTCATTGCCACTGTTGCTAAAAGTGCAACAATTCTTTTCATTTTCATTTCAAAAACCCCCTGAAAAATTTTTATACATATTCACCTTTATTTTACATCAACCTACAAAAAAAAGCTAGTGTAATATCTAGCTTTTTGTAAGTATTCTAACAAATTGTAAACAATCCTATAATTTCATTAGTTTATTTTGAACTCCATTACCCCTTCTCTAGTTGCTGGAACTTCAAACTCACCATTCTTGATTCTTTCTTCGAATTCTTTAGATTTTGCTATAGCCTCTTCTGAAGCATTTGTTGAAGTAGTTTCAGCAATACCAACTCCACCATCAGCAATTCCTAAACTTAAAACTTTACCTTCAAAGTTTCCATCAACTACAGATTTAACTGCATCATATGTTGAGTTATCAACTCTTTTTATCATAGATGTAAGAATTGAGTCAGCAAAATTAGGAAGTGAAACTGCTTGGTCCATATCAACTCCGATAGCCCATACATCTTTTCCTTCGTTTCTTAATTCTTGAGTAGCTTGGAATAACCCAACACCAACTCCACCAGCAGCGTGATATATTACGTCACACCCTTCATTGTATAAAGATTTAGCAAGCTCATAACCTTTGTTTGTATCTGCAAAAGAATCAGCATACTTAACTGTTGCTCCAGTGCTTGTACCATCTGAACTTATAAGACCTTTAGCAGCTTCTGGATTAACAGCAGCAACACCAGCAGCAAATCCAGCTTCAAACTTTTGTATAGCTTCTGAGTCTTTTCCACCTATAAATCCAACTTTATTAGTTTTAGTTGTTAATCCAGCTATAACTCCAACTAGGAAAGAACCTTCTTCTTCTTTAAATACTATTGATAATACATTATCTGATTCCACTACTGAATCCACTAGAGCAAACTTTGCTTCTGGATTATTCTTAGCAGCAGCTTTAACTGCATCAGATAATTGATATCCAATAGCAAATGTTAAATCAGCGCCATTATCTATTAAAGATTGTAGGTTTGGCTCATAATCCTCTTTCTTCTGAGCTTCTAAGTAAGTATACTCCACCCCAAACTCATCTTTAGCTCTTAAAACTCCATCATTAGCACTTTGATTGAATGACTTATCATTTATTCCACCTTCATCTGTAGAAAGCCCTATAGAGATTTCAGATTTTGAAGAATCTCCGCCTTCACTACCTGATTTGTCACTTCCACATCCAACTAACATAGTAGCAGAAAGAGCGACAGTTGCCATTAGAGCAATTAATCTTTTCATTTTCATGTAAAAACCTCCCAAACATTTTAACTTATGTATTTATCATTTGTAAGTTGTAAAAGATAATTGAGCATCATATATCATGAAGCTTGTCCTATATTTCAACACATATGTGCTACACAATTTATTTGCTTTCACTTACAAGGTGAATATAACATAACTTTAGACAAAAATCAAATAAAAACGACTAATTAAAATAGTCGTTTTTATCAATTAATATTATCTAATTAGAATAAATGAAATTTTCTATCTTTGTTTTTATTTTTTATTGAACTTTAAAATTCATAACTTCAGTTCTTGTAGGTGGTACAACAATTTCTCCTGCTTTTATTTTATTCTTGTAATCTTCAACCTTTACAAGAACCTCTTCAGGAGTATTTACAGATGATGAATCTGCCACACCCACTCCATCGTCTGCTATACCTATAACTTTAGATCCCCCTTTAAAATTCCCGTCAACTTGAGCCTTAACTGCATCATAGGTAGCTTTATCAACTCTTTTAACCATTGATGTAAGAATAACATCAGCATATTCAGGTAAAGAAATTGCTTGATCCATATCTACTCCAATAGCCCATACCTCTTTGCCTTGATCTTTAAACTCTTTTGTTGCCTGTAACATTCCAATTCCAACTCCACCTGCAGCATGATAAATTACATCACATCCTGATTCATACAAAGATTTTGCTAATTCATATCCTTTATTGGTGTCAGCAAAGGAGTCTGCATATTTAACTGTAGCACCTGGTGTGCTTCCATCAGTGCTGATTAACCCCGTAGCTGCTGCTGGGTTTACAGATGCAACTCCAGCAGCAAAGCCAGCTTCAAATCTAACAATAGTATCTTGATCCTTTCCACCAATAAAACCTATTTTATTAGTTTTTGTTACTAATCCAGCAATAACACCAACTAAGAAAGATCCTTCCTCTTCCTTAAATGTTATGGATTCAACATTATCAGCTTCAACAACTGAATCTACAATACAGAAATTTGCTTCCGGATTATTTTTAGCTACCTTTGCAACTGCATCAGCTAACTGATAACCTACAGCAAATGTTAAGTTACACCCATTATCAACTAAAGCCTGTAAATTAGGTTCATAATCTTCTTTTTTCTGAGCCTCTATAGCTGTATAATTTACACCAAATTCTGATTTTGCTTTTTCTACTCCTTCATTGGCAGACTGGTTAAAGGATTTATCATTAATTCCACCTTCATCAGTTGAAAGCCCTATAGTAATATTGGATCCAGATGATGAACCTCCGCTACTTCCCTGATTTTTATTATCACTTCCACCACAACCAACAAATATGCCTGCTGTCATTATCAATGACATAATTATTGCCGTAACTTTTTTCATTTTCATGGAACTTCCTCCTTATATGATTTATTATTTTTAAATGTAAATTAACTTATCTTAAACTCCATTACATCTTGTCGTGTTGCTGGTACAATTATTTTTCCATCTTTAATCTTGTTCTCTAGCTCATTAACCTTTGCAAGAATTTCAGGAGAAACCTTTTCAGATGTTGATTCTGAAACTCTCACTCCTCCTTCTGCAATTCCCAAAACCGTTATTCCGGTTTCAAAATTACCTTCAACCATGGATTTAGCAGTATCATATGTAGCTTTTTCAACATCTTTAATCATTGATGTAAGTATTATTTCTGCATATTCTGGTAAAGAAATTGCCTGATCCATATCAACTCCAATACCCCAAACTTCCTTACCTTCCTCTTTCAACTGTTTAGCAACTTGAAACATACCTATTCCAACTCCTCCAGCTGCATGATAGATAATATCGCACCCTGATTCATATAAGGACTTTGACAATTCATATCCTTTATTTGTATCTGCAAAAGAATCTGCATATTTTACAGTTGAACCTGGAGTTTTTCCATCTACACTAATTAACCCTTTTGCTGCTTCTGGATTGACTGCTGCCACACCTGCAGCAAAACCTGCTTCAAACTTAACAATGGTTTCTTGATCTTTTCCACCAATAAATCCAATCTTATTAGTTTTAGTTGTCAATCCTGCGATTACTCCAACCAAAAATGAACCTTCCTCTTCTTTAAATACTATTGATTTTATGTTATCTCCTTCAGCCACAGTATCTACAAGACAGAACTTCATATCCAGATTGTTTTTAGCAACAGTAGTTATAGCATCAGCTAATTGATATCCTGTTGCAAAGGATAACTGACACCCACTATCTACAAGAGCCTGTAAATTTGGTTGATAATCTTCTTTCTTTTGAGACTCTATCACTGTATATTGAAATCCGAATTCTTTTTCCACCTTTTCAAGACCAGTGTTAGCAGACTGATTAAAGGATTTATCATTTGCACCACCTTCATCAGTAGCAAGTCCTATAGAAATACCCGATGTCTCATTATTACTTTCTCCACTAGAAGTATTACTGCTGCCACATCCAACTATGGATGCAGTAATTATAACTGTCGACAAAATTGCTGCGGTAATTTTTTTTATCTTCATCGAATATCCTTCCTTTCTTTTTCATTTTAAATTATAAATTTCTAATATTATTATGCTTTATATCATTTCTTATATACTCATCTGATAAATATCAACAAGCTCTATTTTTGATGAAATTTTTTCCTTTATAACTGATATATAAGAATATATTTTTAATAATAAAAAAGAAGAATCATAAACTTTGTAGTTTACAATTCTTCTTAACATTTAAATATTATGCAATAAACTCTGAATCAATTAACACCTTTTTAGCAGTTTCTCCATCTTCTTCTGCAACAAGGATTATTGGACCAGTACATCCCATACCGCTTTCTGAATAAATATTTTGTTTCCATAAACACTTACATGCATTTTCAAGTTCCAAAATATCAACTCCAGCAATAGAATAAGTTACTACCTTTTTAGGCGGTGCTGTAACTTCCTCTTCAGCCACTGATTTATTGTTTTTTTCTGTTACTTTTTTAATAGCAGCTTCTAATCCTGCTTCATTAGCAGCCTTATATTCTTTTCTAGCTATATCTAGAACTTTATTTTGTGTACAAGTTGCACAATATCTTAAAGCTTCTGCAATAAGAGGTGCCCCTGAAGCTCTTGATACTATATTAACAACCTTATCATAGTCTTCACCAATTCCTGGTCCGTAACCACTTCCTGAAATCTCATAGTTACCACCTGTTGTGAAAGATGAGAATATTTTTATTAATAAATTTCCTGTTAAGGAGTCACAAACCATAACATCTGGAGTTCCTGCTAAAAGATCATTTCCTCTCATAACAGCTCCACCATCAGCTCTTAATGAATCACTAAAATTAATTTCATATCCATTACCTTTAATATCATTAAGAATTCTTTCAACCTGTCTTGCGCCATCTAAATTTAATATTCCAACTGTTGGATTTTCAATTCCGCAAGCCTTTGCTACTGCTATTCCTGAAATAGCATTTTTAACCATTCCTTCAACTCTGTTAGTTGAAGTTGTTCCAGTAGTAGTTGCTATTATAAGTTCTCTTCCAAGTCCTGGTGTTATTACTCTTCCAACAGTTGAAACTCCGATTGGGAAATCAAAATGCTGAGTAACACAACCATCAATCTCTCCAGCTTCAAGCATTGTAGTCATTCTCTTATGACCTTCCTCTGCTGATTCAACCACTACACTTTCAAAGCCTTCAACCTCTTGTCCTATTAGAACAATTTCAAAGTCATCATATTTCATCTTTGCTAGTCTTGCAGCTTTTATCATTTCGTCAACACCATGCTCAGATCCAAGAATAGTAAGTCCTATTCTAACCTTCTTTTTAAATTGACCACTTTTTATTCCCTGTGCTATATCACTAAATACTTCAGCAATCATTGCCTTAGTAGATTCTTGGCTCATTCCTACACCCCTTTTCTTTATGCTTTAGAAACACTCTACTTAGATTCACTTAAAAGATAATCAGCAAATTCTTTCATAGCATCTGCAACCATCATTTTAACTTCTTCTTTGCTTACTGTATTTTCAGCATTCTCTTGAAGTCCGCTGTTTTTCTCAACTAATATAGAAACTCCATCAAATAGGTTTGTCATTCTACCTAGGAATAAGCTACCTTTTCCAATTACCATAAAGTTATTTAACACACCACTTTTAATATGCTCTATTCCATGTCCAATTATTGGCACTCCTGATGGAATATGACCTTGAGTTGGTGCAAATCCTGGGTATCCATGCTCTTTAATAAAGTTAGGTAATTCTTTTCTATCTAACTGACCTTTTTTAACAGCTAAAGCTCCTATCATCTTATAGTTTTGAGTAGGAACGTCTCCTGCACCTGCTGGTTCTGTGATTTCTGGAGTCTGCATTTCTGGAGCGAACTTATCTACATCTGTTATTTTAAGTCCTGCCTTAGTTAAAGGATCTAAAACTAAAGCCTCTAATACAGCTTGTGGAGATGCTCCATGTCCAATTGTATGTCTTCCAATAATATCTGTTCTTAATACTGGACTAACACCATCATTTTGAGAAACAAGAACAGCAAAGCCACCTAAGCAATCTTCCATGATTGGTAAACCTTTCTTTAAGTGATCTTTTCCATTCATTCCAAGTTTAGCTGTAGCTCCTCCAGCTATAACTAAAACATTTTTGTATATTCCACTTTGTACTAAAGCAGATGCATTAATTAATGCATGGCTAGGTCCAGCACAGAAGCCTCTCATATCAATTCCTGTTGCTCCGCTTAAGCCAATTACTTCACCAATAGATTTTGCAACGTTTCCGCCACCTCTTTGGTTCATATCTCCTATTGCTTCTTCTGAACATTCAATCACATATTCAATTTCATTTATATCAATATCTAAGCCATCAACAAGATGCATTCCTGCAATAACTGCTGATGCCTTTACTACTAAGTTTTCTAACATATAGTGAGCAGAAAGGTTAGGATCAAACTCATGTGCTCTTCTAACACATCCAACTAATTTGCCATCGATATATAATCCTTCAGCTCCAACATTTGAAACTAAGTCTTCAACCTTTTCAAAACTATCACCAATTACTTTTTCAGCTTTAGCTTTTAACAAAGGATGTACACTTAATTTTTCTCTTATTTCGTTTGCAAAACCTTCTTCTAAAACAACTAGGTCAAATACATCTGAAATTTTCATTAAGCCATAGAATTCATCTTGTGGCATAATTTCACCAAACTTACCAAATCTATTAGCTCCCTCAATAGTATTGTTTAACCATGGTCTAGCAATTTCGCTTAACTGTTCTGGAGTTATGTTTCCAACATAAGCCTGATTTGGCGGATATGCAACTACTTCATTGAAAGGTCTAAGACCATTTTTTAAGTTTTGAAGATATTCTGAATCAGGATTAGTCTGTCTTTCTAAAGTTTGTGTAGTTCCATTATGTATTACCATATCTGGAGTATTTACTAAAATATAAGATGCTTTTTTAACAACTGGAAAATTCATTTCTAATACCTCCTTAATTCTTGTGCAAATAAACATTTATAGTAATAAATTTTGCACCATCTAAAATAAATAATTTACTTATCCTTTGTTATTCATTGTACATAGTGCAAACCACTTATTACTTAATTTTTATCATTAACTATTTAAATTAAGTGATTGAAGGTTATTCTTCAATCACTCAATTTAAACTGTATTTCAATCAAAATATTTCAAACATTATCTTTATTCGAAAATCTTCTGACCTTCTACTGGAGTTTGAAGTGCTTGTAATGCCTTTTCTACAAGCTTTCTTCTTAAATTATATTCTTCTTCTTTTCCTAGGTTTGGATTTCCTAGTGGGTGAGGTATAGCTACAGTTGGTATTATTCTATTAGCTCCAACTGTTAAAGATACTGGTGTAATAGTACACATATGAACTACTGGAAGTCCAGCTCTTTCTATTTCTTTAACAAGCGTTGCACCGCAACGTGTACAAGTTCCTCACGTAGAGGTTAATATAACAGCATCTACACCATCAGCTATTAATTCTTTAGCTGCAAATTCACCATACTTCTTAGATGATGCTACTGCTGTTCCATTTCCAACAGTAGAATAGAAGTATCTGTGTAAAGATCCTATTTTACCTTCTTTTTCAAGAGCCCTTAAAACGTCAACTGGTATAACTCTGTCTGGGTCTTGGTTTGCATAAACAGGGTCATGTCCACCATGAGCAGTTTCAAAATTCTCTGATGTTAAATCATCAATTCCCTCTATATCGTATTTACCGATTTTAGAAGCTGATGATGATTCAATATGATCTGGGTTCCCCTTTGGAACTATTCCACCTGATGTTACTATTGCAATCTTAGCCTTAGTAATATCCTTTATTGGTGCATTTGGTTCAACTCTATCAAAGTTTGGCATTTGGAATTCAGTAACAAACTCTTCACCTTTAAGCTTTTTAACAAGCATATCTACGGCTCTTTTTGAACCTCTTTCATTAGCAAAGAAATTCTTTCTGATTCCTCTTTCTATATAGTTATCTTCTGCCGGAGTTCCAACACCCTCAGCTTTAGCTAATTTAACAGCTAAGTTAGCTATCTTTGGAAGAGCATCTCTCATTCCAACAGCACTATTTCTTGTAGAAACTATATATATATCTTTTTTGTACATATCAGCACCTGGATTCTCAATATACATTGCTGAAAGTACAGGAATGTTTAACTCTTCTTGTACAGTTTTACAGATTTCACCACAAGCAACACCATATCTTCCAGCATTGAAAGCAGGTCCAGCTATAAATAAATCTGGGCTATACCCTTTAATCATTTCAAGAATTTCAGCCTTTGCTTCTTTAGTATTTTCAGCAAAGTAAGAATCTCCACAGATGATAGTAGCAACTATTTCAATATTTTCTTTCTTTAATAATCCATTTAAACCCATTCCTGGTCCTACAAAGCCTTCTTGAACCTGAGGTTTTATATCAGCTTTCTCTTCTCCGCCTATTCCTGCGTAGAATTGGTTTATATAATGAACAACTTTTAACATAGGCTCCTCCCCCTTTCTGGGACTAAGTTTTATTATTTTGTCATCTTATACTAATTTAGAATATAGAATTAAGAATGATGATTGAAATTTCTGACACAATTTCTTTTATGTAATTTTTAAAACGCTTCTCGAGTTTTACCTACATTCAAACATTCTTAATTCTAAATTTTATTCAAGTAATGATACTTATTAAATCAAAGATTTGGTTTAAAACTTTAATTATTGAAATTTACAGAATTGGTCTCTTACAGATTTAACTTCGTTTACGATGTCATCTACATCAAGAACCATTTCCATCATACCGCACTGCTCATCGTAGATTGCAGCATCACACTCATCTTTAACTTCTGCTTCCAACATATGGTAAACTCTTAATCCTAGCTCAACACCTGCTAAAGGACCAGCATAAGTTGGGTCTCCAGCACAAACTGTCTCTGCTGATAAACCTGATGCTTCTGCCTCAGCTCCACCTATTACAACTACCATGTTTTCAGCACCATATTTTTCAGTTAAATCTTTAACTCTTTGTTGGATCTCCAGATCCATTGCACCTGCAGCTGTTCAGACAAAGCATTCTGTTGATGCAAAAACTACTTCTGCTCCTGCTGAAGCAACACAAGCTTCGATTGCTGGTCCTGGTATTCCGTCTCTATCGCCTATACAAATGGCCTTTTTACCTTGTAACATATATCTCAATCTCCCTTATATCATCATTTTTTAACTCCAGAGGAGTTTCCATTTTAATTCTTTATTTAACTAGAATGTTCTAGCTGTTAATGTATTAAATCCAACCTCACTTGTTGCTCCTGTAATAACTTGGATTTCAGCTTCGATTGAACCATCTTCCATTAAACTACCCATGTGTCCACCTGCAATAATGTTTGCTGCATCTACATGTCCGATAACTCTTTTCATTGGAGGTAAAACTATTACTTCGTTAGCATTTCCACCAGTTACTACTGCATCACCCTTAGGAGTTGAATCTGCTAATGACTGTGATTTTCCATCTTGCCCAGCATATTCATCTGTAACTAAAACAGTTTTGACACCTTTTGCTGTAACCTTATTACAGTTCATAACTAAGTCAGCATCTGGATTTCCAAATCCCTCTTCAGATATAATTGCAGCATCAGCACCTAAATACTCAACAAGCTTTGCAACCATATTAGAAGATCTTTCCTTGTCTGCAAGATAAACGTTCTCGTTTGTAACTATACAGCCTAAGAAGTTGAAGTCCTTACCATGTCTCTCATATAAATCTTCAATTATAGGATGATTCATATGTACATAAGTAGGGTTCTTATCACATGCAGAAACGCAGTTTCCACTTACTACAGCACCATCAAACACTTCTGTTGGATATAAGAATGTAGGTATTATCTTCTTACCGTCAACTCCATAAACATAAGTGTCATGAAGAAGTCCTTGTGTTTGAATCATGTATACATACACAACTTTAGGTAACTCTGGATACTGTGCAGCCTGCTTTAAAAGTGGTAAAGTTTCGAAATTTTTTACTTCATCTGGCTCTACATTTCTTCCTGCTTCTCCAAGATAATTTGCAGCTTTAAATCCAATCATTCTTACTGCTTCTTCATGTTCGTGTTGTAATACACCTTCTTTAGGTTCGCAGATTATAACTAAGTTGTTTGTTTTTGAGAATGGAGTGTATTTAGCTCCCTCTCCACACATATCAACAATACCCTCTTGGAAACCTACAATCTTACCTGTTGTAACAACTGCAGCTCCTTTTAATACATGAGTTTTTCCTGAACCAACTGTATCAACCTTACTTACGAAACCTGGGAAAATTCCGCCAGGTCCTTCAACTTTAACTCTTGGTTCTACAACATCCTTTACCGGAATAATTCTTACTTCTTCACCTGGTCTTGCTATATCAAATTCAATACTTTCTATTCTATCGTCACCTGATACCGCATTTAATAGTTCTTCTTTATTTACATAAAGAACACCATTATCTATTTTTGTTTCTGAACCAAATTGAAGATCTTTGATAAATATCTTTCCAATTTCTAGACGCAAAACCTTCACCCCCTAAAATATTCAGTAAATTGCTTATTAATATATTTAATCGGGAGGATAACCTCCCTTATTAAACTATAATTTAAAAGTTATTATTATAATGCTTCATAGTAAGCTTTAATAAAGCTCTCAATGTCATCAATAGTTGTTATCTTATCTGGAGTTATTGTTTCTACACAAGCTCCTCCATTATAAATCTTCATTGTTGGAAGACCTAACACCTTTTGTCCTATAGCAACTCTTCTAGCTCCACCGATATTTAAGCTTGCGAATTTTATTTTATCACCATATTTAGGCTCTAAATCGTGTACAGATGGCATTAACTCTATACAAATTTCGCATTTATCTCCCCAGAAATCAACAAAAACCGGTTTGTCACTATTAAGTACTTCTGCTTCAAAATTCTCTTTATTTAGTTCTAACATGATATTTCCTCCTTATTTTACTTCAATTATAATTAATGAAGATTTTCTATATAATGCTCTGCACATGTTGCTGCTATAGCTCCATCTGCAGCTGCAGTTATAACTTGTCTTAATAATTTTTCTCTAACATCTCCTGCTGCAAATACTCCAGGTATATTAGTTCTCATTTCTTCGTCAGTTATAATATCTCCTCTGCTATTCATGTTAACTTTTCCTTTAAACAATTCACTTATTGGAAGGTATCCCACGAATACAAAGCATCCATTAACTTCTAACTCTGAGCTTTCCCCTGTTTTAACATTCTTAATAGTTAAACTTTCAAGAATTTCATCTCCATTTGCAGATTCTACAACTGAATCCCAAATGAACTTAATTTTAGGGTTTGCAAAAGCTTTCTCTTGTAAAGACTTCGCGGCTCTTAGAGCATCTCTTCTATGAATTACTGTTACAGATTCACCAAACTTAGCTAAGTATATAGCCTCTGTTATAGCTGAATCTCCACCTCCAACAACTGCTATATCAAGATCTGTGAAGAAATCAGCATCGCATGTTGCACAATATGATATTCCTTTACCTCTAAGCTCTAGCTCATTATCAAAACCACCTAGTCTAGGAGTTGCACCAGTTGCAATTATAATAGTTTTTGCTTCATAAGTGCCTTTTCTGCATTTTATAACTTTTACTTCACCTTCAAGCTCAACATCTAATACTTCATCTTTAACAAATTCAGTACCAAATTCTTCTGCCTGCTGTCTCATTCTTTGACTTAAAGTAGTACCAGTACAATTTTCAATTGAACCTGGATAATTTTCTAATTCATCTGTTGTTGTTGCCTGCCCACCATATTTTGCTCTTTCAATTATTAACGTTTTCATTCTTGATCTTGAAGCGTATAATCCTGCTGATAATCCTGCTGGACCACCACCAATAATTATAGTATCAAAAATTTCTGCCATAACAATTCCCCTCCTAAGTAATAGCATGAGCTATCAAATCTAAATCAATTACTTGAAAATCTAATAATATTTTTTCACTCCAATTAGGAGTGTTAAAATCTCTGATAAATTTTTCTGTTGTAGCTATAGCACTCTCAATAATATCAAGAGAGCCAAAATCTACTCTTTCTTCTCTTTTTTTAGAAATACATATTGTCCTATACGGAGTTTCATTAGGCTTCACACTTCCCATTAAAGGGTGGGTTAAAAGCCTATTTCCAAGATGTACATAGTCTCTAGCTTTTTTTAGAATATCAATCTGAGTACCATTTTCTATGTATTCAACCACGTATTTATTTTCAAATGCTGACTTGGACATAGGATTATTAGTAATTATAAAAAGTGGCTCTATCATTTCGTCCTCCTAACAAATATAAAAGGCATAGGGTAAGAATATATACAAATATATTCTTACCCTATGCCTCTGTATTTTAACCTGAGAGTTTTGCTCCTTCGGTGCTATGCTTTCCAGAGTTTTGTCAATTTTCGATCCTTTTGCCTGAGAGTTTCATATTTATCTCGGGTAATAAACACTTGCTTCTTCGGCCGTCCATAAGTTCTTTTTGTCATATAAAACATTCAGGATATTACTCCTAAGAACTAGTCATCCAATCGTTGAATTCCTAATGGACTGTCTCTCGAAAATATCATCCAAATTCACTTTTCTCTTTACAATTGTAGTATATACCAAATTATTGTTAAATTCTACACAAATTCAAAAGTAATGTATTTGATTTCGTAATATTATCTATTTATTTATTCAATTCAAAATAAATAATATTTTCTAAATATTCCACCCAAATAAAAAAGCCTTAGATACCAAGGCTTTTTAACATAATAAAGTATATAATTGCTAATGCTTTTCAACAAAAAATATACCACAAGCATTTTTACCTGAATGTGTTCCTACAACACATCCAACACTTGACTCTATATATTCAATGTTTTTTTCCTGAAGATACTCAATAATTCCATTTAAAACCCCTCTATTATCTTCATCAGCTGCAGCATTAAGAACTACAGGTTTAACTTCCTTTGAAATTCCATGCTCTTCAAGATAATCAATAAGGCATCTTAGAGCTTTTTTACTACCTCTAACCTTATCCCTTACTACCATCTCTCCATCTTCCACAGCTAAGTTTAACTTGATACCTAAAAGTCCACCAACAAAGCCTGTCGTTTTACTAAGTCTTCCACCCTTAACAAGGTTATCTAAGGATTGAAAGTTCAATGTACTTTTCACATGCGGCATTATAGCCTTTACCCCTTGAACAATCTCCTCAGCATTTTTCCCTTTCTCTTTAAGGCTACATGCTTTTAACACAAGCACACCTAAGCCGGCAGTAACATTTTGAGAATCAATAACATGTATTTTATCAGTTTCAAGCATTTCTTTTGCTATACATGCAGACTGGTAAGTACCACTCATTTTAGAGGATAAATGTAATGTTACTATCTCATATCCATCTTCAATATATGACTTAAATATTTCTGCAAACTTTGCTGGAGGTATTTGGCTTGTCTTTGGCGCTTCACTACTTTTGTCCATCTCTTCAAAAAAAGTATTTATGTCTATATCTACACCATCAAAATAAGTTTTCCCATTAACCGTAACTTGAAGCGGTAAACATAACACATCATTTTCTTGAAGCAGCTCCTTAGGTAAATCACACGTGCTGTCTGTTATAATTTTTATCTTATTCAAAGCTAAACCCCCTTATTTCATATGTTTAAATCCAAGCTGTCTTAATCCTTCATAAGCAATAATAGCTACAGTATTAGAAAGATTTAAAGATCTTTCAGTAGTATCTATCATAGGCACCTTTATAAGTGTTTCCTTATTCTCTTGTCTAATATAGTCTGGAAGCCCACTTGATTCTCTTCCGAAAACTAAAAAGTCACCTTCTTTAAATTCTGCTTCATGATAATACTTTGTAGCTTTCGTAGTACAAAAATAAAAATTACTCTCTTTATATTTCTCTCTTAATGCTTCATAGCTTTCATGAATCTCTAAGTCTAACAATGGCCAGTAATCAAGTCCGCATCTTTTCACTGCTTTCTCATCTAAACTAAAGCCTAAAGGTTTTATTAAGTGTAGTTTACAATTTGTAAGTACACATGTTCTTCCTATATTTCCAGTGTTTTGTGGAATTTCTGGTTGAAATAATACTATATTTAAATTCACTTCTGTTGCCTCCTAAAACTAAACCTAAAAAGGCTTACTAAACTATATAATACTTCAATTTTATTTCTATGTAAAGTTTACAGGTCAATTTGAGTACTACTTTCGTTGATAATATATTTCTCAATTACCTTTGCAACTCCATCATCCTCATTAGTGTCTGTAATATAATCAGCAATATTTTTCACAACTTCTTCTGCATTTCCCATTGCCACTCCTAAGCCTGCAAATTTAATCATCGATATGTCATTTTCATTATCTCCTATTGAAATTATTTCATTCCTGTCAACATCGTAGAAATCACATAGCTTTTTCAATGCATTGCCTTTAGATGTTGATTTAGCCATAACCTCAAAACTATTTTTCATTGAGCTTACCACTTGAAACTTGTTAAGCTTTATAAACTCATTTTTAGCATTTATAATTTTTTCTTTATCTTCGGAAACTGCCATAGCTTTAATAATTCTTGGCTGCTTTTCAATAAAAAACTTGCTCCAGTCATTTACCACCTCAATTTTCACTTGACGGTTGCTTGGAAGTGTTTTATTAGCTTTTTTATATGCTAAAGAGGAATGTACTAACTTTCCAGTGTATATTGTATCTTCTGTATAAAAATGTGGTACTATATTATATTTATTTAGCATTTGAACAACTAAATCATAATTTTCATAACCTAAACCTTCTTCATATATAGACCTATCACTGTCTTTTTCCCTTACATATGCACCATTCGAAGCTATAATAGGAGCTTTAACCCCTATTACATCTCCATAATACTCTGCTGAAACGAATATTCTTCCTGTAGCTATTACAACCTTTACCCCTAGCTTATGAGCTTTGCTTATAGCAACTTTAGCTCTTTCAGAAACTTCCTTTTTATCATTTAAAAGTGTTCCATCCATATCCATACAAATTAATTTATATTTCATTAATATCCTCCATTAATCGTAAAAGAGCAATACTTTTTAACTATATATTTATGCCCCTTATTTACTCCCTTTATATAGTTTTCAATATAATCAAAATACTCACCTTTATCAATACTATTGTTAGAAAAACCTCCATAGAATTCCTCATAAACACCTTGAGCTAATTTCATCATTAACTCTCTTAATTCTTCATCTCCAATAGATTTTGAGAATTCTAAATCACCTTGATTATCCTTTTTCACAATACCTATAGTTCCTAACCTTCTTAAACAATAATTATACAATGGAACTATACTGCTACTGGAAATTATTCGCTTCCTCCTAAGCGTAAAAATCCCCATAATTATACCAATTACAGCTATACTAAATATGATCAGCCCCACAAATACTAATACTATTTTTAAACCTAAGCTAAAATCACTCTTTACAGGCTCAGCTTTTTCTACACCCATATCTGGCTTGCTTACTTCAGGTTTATTTGGAATATTTTCCTCTATTTGAACCTGCTCTTCTACATCAGCTACCTCTTCATTGGCATCAGCAACAGCGTCTGTGATTCCCCAGATATCCCTATTTGGATTTACAAGCACCTCTGTCCATGCGTGAGCCTCTTCATTAGTAACAACATATTCATCCTTTGAATTCTTTTTATCTGACATATTATATCCTTCTGCATACCTGGCTGGAATACCAGCAATTCTACACATAATGGTATTGGCAGATGCGAAATAAGTACAATAGCCCTCTTTGTCTACGTTTAAAAACTGAGTAACAAAATCTATATTAGGGTCAACAGCCTTTACATCTGTTTTGTATTTATAATTTTCCTTCAAATAATTTCTTATAGCTAAAGCTTTTTCCTGATTTGAAAGCGCTTCTATACCTGAACTACCCTTTACTTTGGCAGCTTCATTAAGTATGCTTTCTACCAATAAATATACTTCCTCACCTACTGTTTCAGGAACCTGCATATAATTTATATAAGACCATTTAAATTTATTGTATTTTTTTAGTTCATCTGGATCCGTTGTATTAACCAAAGAATCTAAATAACCATAATAATCCAAGTCAGTTTGTCCATAGGTTCTCATAGGTAGCGTGTAATCCTCTTTATAGACATATTTAAAGTAATTTTCATTTTCAATTCCTTCAAGATAATTATCATAATTACCGTAAGAAACAAACTTTACCACATATGGTTCTCTAATATAATTGTCTGACATAAAGGTTGGAATATCATTATAGAATACTTTATCTTTAACTTCTTCAATTTTAAAAGCACCATTTGGAGTAAAACAACTTCCACTCTTAAAATTCCTTTCGGGAATGATCACAATTTCCTTTTCTTCCGCCTTTAAATCCGTATATCCTTCATAACCCTCTAAAGCCTCATATAAATAATTTAATCCACCCCCATATTTAGAAGTATTTTCAATCTGTTCCCTGATGTTTTCTCTTGGCGCAGTCCAGCTGTTGCCCGAATAAGTATCCTTAACCCTAGCTCGAAGATAATATGGCTTATCTGCTTTTACTGTAAAAACCTCTCGTTTACTAATGCGAATTGGACCTCCTAAACTATAATTAGAGTCACTATACCCACTTTCTCGCATTGAAAATCTATATCTAACAGCATTACTTATATAATCAGCTTCTGTAAGTTCCTGCTCTGCAAATTGATTTTTCATGCTCTTAAATATTCCATTGATTGACTTCCCATTAAACTCTTGAGGCAAAACCTTTACTATAAACGGTAGGCTTATGGATAAAATCAGTATTGTAACTATCACAACTCTTTTACTTATATTAATTTTAAGTTCTTTGCCTTCATACTCCTTGCACCTTTTTATATGTTCACTCACACCTATACTTGCAACAAACACTCCAATAAAATATGGTAAATTAGACTCTACCTTTTTATAGAAAATTAAGTACCAAAATCCAATAAAAATAATACTTGTAAGTGCTATAGGATACTTGCTCCACCTTTTTGTTATCACTGCACCTGTAACTACTAATACTGGTATTACTATTGCAAATAAATGCTTAAATACTTGAAAATCAATGGAGCTTCTTTCTAAAGCTGCGTTATTTATACTAAGAATATTTTGCTTTAGATAAAGTATCTCATCAACAAGCACATTAAAATATTTATATGCAAGTACTCCTGATATTAAAAGAATAGCAGCAATAAAAATCAACTTTCTTCTTTTTCCTTTTAACACTTCTGATAACAGCAAATAAATTAATATTCCACAAATTATAAGAAATGCAATGAATCCATAATCAAAATTTTGAATTATAAACGAATCTTTTAAAAGTTTAACTATCACTATTAAATTGATTATAACCAAAAATAAGCTTAGTGTTTTCTCACTTTTCAGCCTCATTTAATCACCTAATTCCCTCAATATTATAGCAGCTTACTCCTTGTCCTTTTATCTCCGCAATTAATTCTGCTTCATCTCCAATGAATTTATTAAAATAAAATAAATTTATCTCGTATCCCTCTTGCTTTAATGAAACTAAATAATTCAAATTATCTCTTGTGATATTTGAAGTTACAACCACAACCGCGCTCTTTTTGCTTATTTCACATAAAAATTTCTTCATGTAACCTGATAAATTTCCACTTCCTCCACTAAAAGTGGTTACCATTTGTTCTTTTAAAAGCTCTAAGGAACTTTCTCCTACTATATCACTGACTTTTACCTTATTATTAATAATAATACTTTGACAATTTCCATTTCTTTGAATGATATATCGAACTAATGATAGATAAAACTCAACTATAGCTTCTTCATTCTCACCATCTTTATCAAGTACAAATCCTGATTTTCTCAAATCTAAAAACACGTGTATCCGTGGACTTTCACTACTATCATATTCCTTAACAAATAGCTTTCCATGCTTTGCTGTAACCTTCCAATTTATCCTTTTATAACTGTCCCCTCTCCTGTACTCCCTAATATTTTTAATAGTCTCAGCACTTTCAGGACCTTTATTATATGCTCTAATATTCTTAGTGTTGAATTCCCTTAAGTTAGCACCAACTATTCTCACATTATTTAAATCATATATTTTAGGGTATACCTTTATTATTTTCTTATATTTAAATTTTTTCTTGTAGGAAAACACCCCTAAAACATCACCGATACTGCATGATATTTCTCCCAAATGATATTGTCCTCTTGTATTTATTCCAAAGTTTTTTTTAATAAACTTCTGCGAATTAACACCTATTGAAATTATATCTCCTCTATCTCGTGGTAAAATTTCAGAAACTAATGAACTTTTTATTTCTACGTAGGGAACAGGGAAAATAGAGTCGTTATACACCTTTATAACCAAATTATTATTTTCTCCTGATGTCATTTCCCACTTTTCAGCTTCCATCTTCACAGACATACTCTTACCTAAAAAATAGGTTGAAATTCCCATAAATAAAACTATTAAAAGCAAGGCATAAAACACAGAATAAGGAAGATTTCCACCAGAGAATAAAGCATATCCAAAGGATAAAAGAAGAAGAACTAAAAATGATTTTCTAATCTTAATCATTTTCTCTCACCTTAGGAACAATTATCATACTTAATATCTCATCTAGTATATCTTCAACCTTAACTCCTCTTGCAGTAGCACTATTTGTTAAAATAATTCTATGATTAAGCACTAGTTTTACACTGCTTTTAACATCCTCTGGTATTACATAATCTCTGCCCTCTATTAATGCTGTAGCTTGTGAAATTCTCAAAAGCGCTAAAGAAGCTCTTGTACTGCCTCCTAAGAAAATATCCCTGTGATTTCTTGTACCATCCACAATCTTAACTATAAACTTATTAATATCGTCTTTAACCTTAATTTCTTTAACCGCCCTCTGAAGATTTTCTAAATCAGCCTTTGTAGCAACTGGTGTTAGCTCTTCAAGTGGATTATCTTTTCTGTATAAGCGTAGAATTTCTGCTTCATCTCTGTTAATTGGATATCCCATATGTACCTTAATAATAAATCTATCAAGCTGAGCTTCAGGCAAGGAAAAGGTCCCTTCATATTCAATTGGATTTTCCGTAGCCATTATAAAAAAAGGCTTTTCAAGCTCATAAGTTTTTCCACCCTCTGATACCTGCATTTCTTCCATTACCTCTAATAAAGCAGACTGCGTTTTTGGTGATGTTCTATTTATTTCATCTGCTAATACTATATTCGAGAACACAGGTCCCTTATTAAAGATAAAAGTACCTGTGCTTGAATTGTAAATTGATATTCCTGTAATATCTGATGGCAACAAATCTGGTGTAAACTGTATTCTGCTATAGCTCAAATCAAAACTCTGCTTAATTGCCTTAATTAAAGTTGTTTTACCAACTCCTGGTACATCCTCTATAAGTATATGTCCACCAGCTATCATTCCCTTAACTATCTCATAAACATTTTGTCTTTTACCAATTATCACTTTACCAACATTATTAATTATCTTCTCAACTATTTCCACATTGTGATTCACTTTAACATCCCCTTATTTTTAGGTTTTTCCCCAAATAATCTACATATTTACTTTTTCCAATAAAAATATATAAAAAAAGTATTGTATAACTTCAATTATATACAATTCAAGCTATACAATACAATATTTTACATTAATATTTTCTTTTTTAATCTTTTCCTATTCTTACTATTGTATTTTTTCCTGCATATACACTTTCTGAAACCAGAATTTTTTCCTTAATTTTTCCTTCTTCATACCTAACCCTATATGTGTTTATTACATATCCATTTTTCCCTTCTTGCTCTACAATAACAGTACCTTTGCTTAATCCATAGTCATAAATTGTTTCTTTCTTAGGTTTTACTTCTTTTGCAATTTCATTTTTTATCTCATACAAATAATTAAAGGAATCTTTGTTAGAATATATATTAAAAGTAAGCATATTATTATTTATTACACTTTCAATAAGAATTGGATATTTGAAATTATTAACAAACTTAAAATCTGATACGCCGTAAGCTATCATTGCATCTTGTCCCCTCGGAACATAATTTATTACCTTACTATGATTTCTTCTTTCTGTAATTGCTAAACTAGTCTTTAAAACAACATTATATAAAGTTGATGATACCTGACATATTCCACCACCAATTTCATCTACATAACCCCCATTCTTTATTACCTTTGCATAGGAATATCCCTTTCCACTTGTAGTAGCTCCAACAACTTTATTAAAACTGAACTCTTCTCCAGGCATTATCACTTTATTATTAATATAAGATGATGCTACTTCAATGTTTCTAGTTCTTCCAGAAGATGAGTTTGCAAAACTTGTACTGTAGCTTGATACTAATGTATTTATAGCCTTTAAGTCTTCTTCATAAATTGCTGGTTCTGATTTCTTAAATGTTAGATTTATAATAATATCTTCACCATCTCTATTTTCTTCTATAGACTCTTTAATATCCCCTCTTAAAGCAGCCTCATCGATGGTTCTTCCACTCTGGTGCGGTGTTACTTTAAAACCACTCCAATCATGTTCTATAACCGCATTAACTGGAGACATATTTTGTTCTTTGCAAAGAACCTTTAAAAGGGCTGAAAAAGCTTCTTCATCAAAGGTAATTGTTGTTTTAAAATTTCTTTCTAAGCCTTCTTTTACATATTTATATTTATCTATTATCTTGTCATTCTTACCATAATTTACGGCTACATCTACTATTTGATCAATATTTTCCTCAACCTTTAACTCCTTAAAAGAAATCTTATATTCTTTTTCATCTGCATATATCAATATATTCCTATTTTCATTAAGTTTTATAGAATTCTCTGTTATCTTTCTTTCAGCTCTCTCTTTATTTAAAAGTGATACATCGATTTCATTAATGCTTATCCCTTTATATATGAGATTATCATGCTCAGTAACAACCATATGTATTTCAAAAATTATAAAGATGATTATGGAAAAAAGTATACCCATTAATATACTAACCGCAATCAAAAAATTTTTCTTCATCATCACTTTCCCCTCCATAAGCAAAAGAATATTTTATTCTTCTTATGGAAGTATATTAGGTTGTTAAGTATATTATTACTATGAGTTTCTTTCTATCTACTCTATCCTTAATAATAAAAATAAAGTTCTGCTCAAATTTCCTTGAGCAGAACTTCTTATTAACAACAATACACTAACGATATTAAATATATCTTCATTTAATTTTGCTAGATTATTTTCTTGATTTTCCTCTTCCAGCTTGGTGACAGAACTTCATCAATAATATCTCCTATAATTGCAATACCACATAGTTTATCCTCTTCATCCACAACTGGAACCGAATATAAATCATATTTAACAGCCATTGCTATAGCTTTTTCTATTTCATCACTATCAGATACCTTAAAAATCTTTGTATCCATTATGGATTTCAGCTTACTGCTAGGATTTGCTATTATTAAATCTCTTAATGAAATAACGCCTAACAATCGCTCATAATTATCTACTATATATACATAATGTAAAATTTCTTCTTCTGGCTTAAGTTCTCTTAATATATTGATGGTTTCTTCAGCTGTAATATCAATATTAAATGAAATAAATTCGGTATTCATTATATTTCCTACTACTTCATCCTCATATTTCATTAAGTCCCTTACTTCACTTTCATCTTCATCATCCAGATTAACTAACATTTTATTAGTTGCTTCTTCATCTAAATCGTCAAGCATATTAGCAATCTCATCATTTGGCATTAAGTCTAAAAGCTCCTTAGCTTTATTTTCACTTAAATCTTTAAGAATCTCCTGACTAATATCATGATCTAACTCTTCTAAAGTATCTGAAGCTAAGTCAATATTTAGTCCATCTATAACCTTTACCCTGTCCTCTGGAGATAAATCCTCTATAAGCTCTGCAATATCAACTGGATGAAGTTTACTCAACTTATTGTATGGAGTTGTTAATTTTAATGAAGATGCAACCATCTCTAGTGATTGGACACTTTCCCAACTTAAAATATTTTTCTTAGGATTTTTATTTATTATTTTACAAACTTTCTTTGTAATCCCCTCTAATCCAATTTTTCTTGCTATAGCAAGTGGACCTGATTCAACCCCTACAACAGTTAAATATCCACCGCTCTTTATCATCTTTAAATCCATTACTCTAACAATTTTTTTACCATCTACATCAACAATGTCCTTATCTAATAAATTTTTAGATAATAAGTATGAATATTTCCTTGGAATAATATCTTTAACTTGAACTACTCTGATTACACATTTTCCATTGTCCTTAAAAATATCGATAGTTCTAAATTCAAAATTTTCTATTTCTCTTCCGCTTTTTATTTTATAACCTATTGCTCTTGGATATCCAAATTCTGTTGTAACGTATATATCCTCTAATTTACCTATGCAATAATTTAATTCATCATATACATACTTCCCTAGTATATCACTTAAGTAAAACTCTGTTAATTTTTCCATAGCAGTCTCCTCCCTCGATGAAGGAATGACTAGGTACTAAATTAAATTGTAAAAATTATAATAAACAGTCTTCCTTCACCCTTATTCAGTTTGTAATTATTATCATAGTCCTCATGCCAAGGCCCACTGTCCATTAAGTGTTCACTCCTTTATGCTCAAAAATATTTTTACATAATTTATTATAGTCGAGAAACCATGGGAATGTAACTATTTTATGAAAATATGATTATTTTTTTAATAATGTATAATTTCCATATCACAATTTGCCATTTTAGTTTCTATTCATATTTCCTAGATTATATGTTAATATAATTTAATGTGCACTCACTATACGAAAGGAGGCGTAGGCCTTGAGTTTCTTTTAATTTCAGTATTATTGTTGTTTCATCTCATATTATTATCAATTTTATTGAAATTTACTAAAGGAAATATTTTAGGCAAACCTATGAATAAAAACGAAAAATTTTTACCAATTTCAAAAGAAGATATGAAAGCTGAAGGAATATCTCAGCTTGATTTTATAATAATAACTGGTGACGCTTATATCGATCACCCATCCTTCGGAACTGCCATAATCGGAAGATTACTACAAAGCGAGGGTTATACTGTAGGGGTAATTGCCCAGCCAAAATGGGATAGCTGTGAAGACTTTAAAAAGCTTGGAGAACCTAGACTTGGATTTTTAATCAACTCCGGTAATATTGACTCCATGGTTAACCACTATACAGTTGCCAAGAAGAAAAGACATGATGATTTTTATTCTCCAGGTGGAAAGGGTGGCTATAGACCTAATCGTGCTGTAATAGTATATTCTAACAGAGCTAGAGAAGCCTATAAAAATGTTCCAATTATCATTGGTGGAATCGAAGCCAGTTTAAGAAGATTTGCTCATTATGACTATTGGGATGATAAAGTTAGAAAAAGCATTCTTTTAGATTCAACTGCTGACCTTTTAATTTATGGTATGGGTGAACGCCCTGTAGTTGAAATTGCAAAACTTCTTAACTTCGGTAAGCCAGTAGAAAACATAACTTCTGTAAGAGGTACTTGTTATGTTGCAAAAAACTTAGATAAAGTAAAGGATTTTGTAGAGCTTCCAACCTTTGAAGAAATAACAAATAGTAAAGAAGCATATGCAAAAAGTTATTATTTAGCATCCCACGAGCAGGATTCTGTATGGGGAAAAACCATTGTAGAGCCTTATGGAGATAAATATGTTGTTCAAAATCCTCCTCAAGCTCCACTATCAACAAAGGAAATGGATAGGGTTTATAATCTGCCTTACACAAGAACCTACCATCCAATCTATGAAAAAGACGGCGGCATACCAGCATTAAACGAAGTTAAGTTTTCAATTACAAGCCATAGAGGCTGTTATGGAAGTTGCTCCTTCTGTGCCTTAACCTACCATCAAGGAAGAGTTATTCAAAACAGAAGTCAGGATTCTATCATAGACGAAGCAAAACTTTTAACTGAAGATAATGATTTTAAAGGCTACATCCATGATGTTGGTGGTCCAACAGCAAACTTCAGACAAAAAGCTTGTAAAAAACAGGTGGAACATGGTGTATGTAAAAATAGACAATGTATCTTCCCAACACCTTGTAAGAACCTAATCATCGATCATACTGAATACTTAAGTCTATTAAAGAAAGTACGAAGTCTTCCTAAAGTAAAGAAAGTATTTGTTCGTTCTGGAATTAGATATGATTATCTGATATATGATAAAAACCCTAAATTCTTTAATGAATTATGTGAACACCATATCAGCGGACAGCTAAAAGTTGCCCCAGAACATATCAGTGATGTTGTTCTTAAGGAAATGGGAAAACCATCTAAGGATGTTTACGAGAAATTCAGAAAAAAATATATAGATATAAATGCTAAAATGGGTAAGAAGCAATTTGTTGTTCCATATATGATGTCAAGCCACCCTGGTAGTGATTTAAATGCTGCCATTGAGCTTGGAGAATATATTAAATCCATGGGACATCTTCCAGAACAGGTTCAAGATTTCTACCCTACTCCCGGAAGCTTATCAACAGCAATATACTACACAGGTATTAACCCTAATACTGGTAAAAAGGTATATGTTGCTAAGAGTCAGAAGGAAAAAAACATGCAGAGAGCTTTACTTCAATTTGGTAATCCAGATAACCACGGCTTAGTAAAAGAAGCTCTTATAAAATGTAATAGAGAAGATCTAATAGGACATGGTAAAAATTGTTTAATAACACCTGTGCCATTTAATAGAAGTAAAAAGAAGAAAACTACACCTACAGATATAGCTCAAAACACAACTAAGGGTTCTAGAAGAGGAAACACTCAAAATTCTTCTTCAAAAAAACAACAAAGCCCTTCATCTCAAAGACCTAAAGCTTCAAAGAATGGAAAAGTTTCAAGTCGAAATAAAAAAACTACTTCTAGACAAAGATAATAACAAAAACTCTAAGGAATTCTTTTCCTTAGAGTTTTTATTAATTTACCTTTATAAACTATATACTATACTTTACTATATTATGTCCCTTTGCTTTAATCTTAAATGTCAAAATACTTGTATAAAGACAAATAATCCAGCTTAAGTCACCAATTAAAAGATACCCAATATGCTCTGTGCTCTTTAAACTTGCTGCTGCGCCACCTATAAATACCAAAGAAGCTAATATAATTATGAAGCTACCCCACTTAATACTGTGTTTAAATCTCAAACTTTTAACACCAATAAAAAATGAAACCGCATTAATACATAACAGTATTTTATATGGCAATTGACTATTAAACACAACATTGTATCCATATGACATTGATATATAGTACTCCATAGGATATATAAATATACATATCATATATGCTGCTGCTCCAATAAAAAATATTCCATAAATCCAATTAATATTAATTTTAGTATTTCTATAAAATACATAAACACTTAAGAATATAAGCATTGGTATATAAATTATATTTAAAAATATGAAGTTCCTTACTATGTAAACATACTTAATATCATCTACTAGCAATAAAGTCAACAAGCTTCCTATTCTAAAACAAATTAAAATTAGTGGCAGAATAACTGCTTCCTTTATTTTAATTGGACAAAACTTTAATGTAGACGTAATAACTTCATAGCTTAAAAATACTAAAAATAACAAAAAGGATAGATATATATAAATATTCATGTTTCACTCTCCTAAAACCTATTTCAATTTATATATATTATCCTTTTGATTAGATTATGAAAATTTATTCTTTATAGCCTAATATTTTAACTGCTCTTCTTTCACAGGTTATATTTAATGGGAAATCAGGCCCCTTTTCTCCATCAATATCAGTAACCACATCATCATCGCATTCAACTCTAAGTTCACTGCACTTAAAGTATAATACACCATCCATATCTGCAAGCTGACCCTTTTTCATTTTAATAATTAAATTATTTAAAGCACTTGTAATAAGCTCTTGCTTTAATACAACAACATCTAAAAGACCATCATCAGCTTGTGACAAATCAGCAAACTTTATGTTTCCAGCAGTTTGACCATTGAACACTAATAAAGTATAGATTTTACCTTCAAAGTTAACTACTGGTGATTCAATTTTTACATTTATTCTTTTTAAATTAGTGACTTCTTCTAATGCTTTAACATAATAAGCTAATTTACCCATGGTATTTTTCAAACTATTATCAGTTTTTTGAGATATATCAGTAAATACCCCTGTACTAGCTACATTAACAAAGTACTTATTGTTTATCTTACCTAAATCAAAACGCTTAATTTTACTATTAATTATTTGATTACAAGCTTCTTCTACGTCGCTAGGCATACCTAGATACTTTGCAAAATCATTTGCTGTTCCAACAGGCAAAAATGCTACTGGTAAATCTATATTATTCTGTTTCATCTTGTTTATAACAGAATCAATAGTTCCATCCCCACCAGCAATAAGTATATATTTATATGTGTCATCAATACCTTCAAAGGCGTCCTTTATATCTGAGTCTTTATCTATTCTGAAAGGTTCAACAGTATAACCCGCCTTTTGATGGGTATTTACAACATCATCTATACGACTTATAATTGCATTTTCTCCTGAATAAGGATTATAAATAAACTTTACCCTTTTCATAATTTCCTCCATATGTATCAGTTAATCCATACTATAGTAGCACTTAAGTATTTCTTTTTCAATAGATATTACCACTTTGTACCAATACTTTAAATAAAATTTATTTAATGTGCATATATATTTTACATAAGTCGGCAAAATGTATATAATATTAGGAGAGGTGATATTGTGAATAAATCTATTATCCCAAATACTATGACTTTAGGAAATTTAATATGTGGAGTTTTATCCATACAATGTACTATATATCAAGATTTTACTACTGCCGGAATTTTTATTCTTCTTGGCGGTATTTTAGACCGATATGATGGAACTGTCGCAAGATTTCTAAATACCCATAGTGATCTAGGTAAGGAATTAGATTCCTTAGCTGATTTAGTAACTTTTGGTGTTGCGCCAGCTATACTTGCATTTTCTTTGTATAACTTTTCTAGCCTCGGACTTTTTGGTTACATACCATTAATAGTATTTCCAGTAGCTGGTGGATTCAGACTAGCTCGTTATAATTGTTCTGATTTTAACAATGTATTTACTGGTATACCCATTACAATAGCAGGTAGTTTAATGGCAGTGCTTGAGATTTTCACTGCAGTAAAAATAAAAACAATGCCTTTACTTGTACCATTTGTATTGATGTTATTGCTTTCATACTTAATGGTTAGTCACTTCCAAATTAAGAAAAGATAATTAAAGTCAACTACAACAACTGTAGTTGACTTTAATTTTATTTAAACCACATAATAATAAGCTAAAGTAACTATTATATATACAGAAATTAATAAAGCACCCTCAAACCAATAGGTTTTCCCATCTTGAAATACAAAGTAAGACATCCCCATGGCAATAGACATTATAATTATTTGAAATGTAGAAAATAATAAATTTATATCAATACCCATTATTGCTGATGAAATAATTAGAATAGGTATAACAAACATTGTTATTTGAATGCTTGATCCTATTGCTGTTTCTAAGCTAGCATCAATTTTATTTTCCAAGGCACATACTATACTTGAAGCATTCTCTCCAAATGATCCAAGAAGCGGAATTAAAATAATACCAATAAATTCTTGTGAAATTTTATAATCTACAACAATAGAACTAATGTTAGAAATAAGTCTTTCACTTATAAAATATAATAAAATTGTGATTACAATAATAAGTCCAAAAATCATCCAAACTTCATTTTTATTAACATCCTGCTCTTCGCACTTTTTACCTGTAACAATAAATAAATTACTATGAGTAAACAATGAAAATACTAACCCTAGTATATATACTCCAATAAGAACAAATGACACTATAACACTTAACTGCTGAAATTTCACCTCACCAATAAAAGAATATTTATTAAGGGCAGAAATTATTATAATTGTAAACGCAACTAAGAATATCATATTCAAATTTGTTCTTGCTATGTTTTTATTAAAAGTCTGTTCCTTATATTTCATTCCTCCACAAAATACAGCTATTCCAAGACCTAAAAGCATATTAGTTATTACTGAACCTAAAAGTCCAGCCTTAGCCATAGCCACCATTCCGTATTTAATTGACCATAATCCCATCATCAATTCAGGGATATTCCCAGCTGTTGCTGAAATTAGTCCACCTCTTTTTTCACCTACATAATCAGATATTCTAGAAGTTCCTTTTCCTAGCACAATTGCTAAAGGTATCATCATAAAAGAATATATTACCAAACTTAATATTTCTGAGTCTATTCTTAAAAATAAAGCTCCTATCGATAAAATAATAGTAATAACCACTCCATATTTATTAATCATATTTCTTATGTTTAAATTACTTCTTACATTTTGCATCTCTTTCATTTCTTCTCCTGTTTTATTAGTTATATACTTACTTTATTCAATAACAAAAAAACAGTTACACTTTAAAAATCATTGAAAAAAATATAGGATTACTTTCATAATAGAAAGTAATCCTACATGATAACTTACTTATCTCCTGCCAATGCCTTTTCTTTTAACTTTAATCCACAAGGTGTAACAGCTAAACCACCTAATGCAGTTTCTCTTAATTCACTTGGAAGTCCTCTTCCGATTTTATACATTGACAATATGGTATCATCGAAAGGAATTTTACTCTCAACTCCTGCCATAGCTACATCAGCCATAGTTAATGCACTTACTGCACCAGCTACATTTCTTTTTGCACAAGGAATTTCAACTAAACCTGCTATCGGATCACAAACTAACCCTTCAACATTTTTTATTACCATTGCACCAGCGTCAAAGGCCATCTGTGGGGTTCCACCCATCATCTCTACAACTGCAGCTGCTGCCATAGCTGCTGCACTTCCACACTCTGCTTGACAGCCACCTTCTGCACCAGCCATAGTAGCATTTTTAGCAATTATTACGCCCACACCAGATGCTGTAAATAGAGCTTGAATCATTTCTTCATCTGATTTATTTAATTTTTCACCTGCAGTAATTACAGCCGCAGGTATTATTCCACAGCTTCCTGCTGTTGGTGACGCAACTATTCTTCCCATAGCTGCATTCACTTCTGAACAAGAAAGTGCTCTTGCCATGGCTTTAACCATAAACTCTCCACATAGTGGTTCATTATTCTCATAATATTTTCTTAGCTTTGTTGCATCTCCACCAATTAATCCACTAATAGAAATAACCTCTCTATCCATGGCTTCTTGAGCAGATGTTTTCATAACCATTAAATTTTCTCTCATTCTTTCTATTACTTCTTCTCTAGTTGATTCGGAAAGCTTGCACTCTTCTTGTATTGTGTATTCCGCAATAGATATTTTTTTTTCATTGCAAACTTCTATAACTTCAGTAGCTTTAGATAAAAACATTCACTTATTCTCCTTTCACTGGTGGAAGAATTTGTTCAACATTATTTACATGTTCAATTCCTCTAATCTTATCTATAATTGTTGCTGGAACTGCACCATCTGTTTCAATGACGGTAGTAGCCTCTGAACCCTTTGATTTTCTGTACACATTCATAGATGCAATGTTTATGTTATTTTCAAACAATAGATTGCTTATTCTATAAATCATACCTGGAACATCGAGATTGTTAATTATTATAGTAGGATGAGCTCCTGTAAATTGGATACTTTGTCCATCTAATTCAAAAATAACAATATTTCCTCCACCGATAGATGACCCAGTTACTGTAGTTTTAACTCCATTTGAATCAGTCATAATAAATTTAACTGTATTAGGATGAACATCTCCTAAATCAGCTTCTTCAAACTTATATTTTAATCCTCTTTCTTCTGCTATGTTAAAGGAATTTCTAAGATTTTCATCCCATGGATCCATACCTAAAATCCCAGCAACTAAAGCTCTATCAGTACCATGGCCTCTATAGGTTTTGCTAAAAGATCCATGAAGCATAAATACAACTTCCTTAACATTACCTTCTGCAATTTTTGCTGCAAGCTTTGCCAGTCTTGCGGCGCCTGCTGTATGCGAACTTGATGGTCCAATCATTATTGGTCCCATAATATCAAATACACTATAACTTTTCATAATCAGCCTCCTAATAGATCAACCTTAAACATACTAGGTAAAATTGCCACAAACTTATTAATAATTCTTTTCATTAGTATGCCCACATAATATAATATCACGACTAAAATAAAAAAAATATCTATTAATTCAACATATTTTAAAGAATTTTTATTTCTTCAAATGAAAAAAGATAGCAATTAACCTTTTTAATTACTATCTTTGATAAACTTAAACTGTTAATATTTAATTTTAATAAATATATTTTTGAAAATATATTAATATTGATAAAAACAGCTTCCTCCAATAAATTCTCTTATTAAAGAATTTGATGGAACAGAATCCTTATCAATATCTTTAAACATTTGTAAAAACTCTAAAAGTCTTACAGCTTCATTATACACAGGATTATCTGGCTTAACTTTCTTTAATTCTTCAATAGCATATTTCTTTAAAACTGCTAATTCATATATTAATGCAGTGTTAAACATAATATCTGCTTCTTCTTGAAATGGATAAATATACTTATCTTCGCCTCTTTTTATTGATGGCCACATTTTCAAAGTATATTCCACATCATATCCACGAGATAAATGATCTCTTACAATTCTTCTAATCATTCTTACATCTGTTGTTGAAATTCTATTATGGTAATCTATATTGATTTCTGTAAGTGGACTTATATATATTTTAAACTTATTTTCATCATCTATGGCTTCGGTCAGCATATTATTCAATCCATGTATACCTTCAATAATTATAACCCCATCTTTAGGTAGTTTAACCTTATTTCCATTCCATTCCCTTCGTCCTGTTTTAAAATTAAAGCTTGGTAGCTCAACTTCCTTTCCATCCATTAAAAGTAATAAATGTTCATTAAATAGTTGCAAATCTAATGCACTAATGCACTCAAAATCTAATTCCCCAAATTCGTCCAGTGGAGTCTCATCTCTATTTACAAAATAATCATCTAATGAAATTGGTATAGGAATTAATCCATTTACTCTTAACTGAATATCAAGTCTTTTACAAAATGTAGTTTTACCTGAAGACGATGGCCCAGCTATAGTTATTAGTTTAATGCTTCTATCTTTATTTATTTCATCTGCAATATGAGCTATTTTCTTTTCATGGAGAGCTTCTGCAACTCTTATTAAAGTTACAATTTCACCATCTCCATCCTGAATTTTTTCATTTAATGCCCCAACATGAGTTACATTAAGTATATTGCCCCAATCCTCTGCTTCATGAAATATCTTAGCTAATTTTTTATGACTTACGAATCTTGGAATCTGTGTTGGTGCTTCGCTTGTCGGATATCTTAATATAAAGCCAGGATCATAGGATATTAAATCATAATATTTTAATTGACCTGTTGAATAAACCATAGGTCCATAAAAATAATCATAAGTACCGCCCAAAGAATATATAGTCACCTTTTCTTGATTTACAGTGCTAAGTAAAGAAACTTTATCTTCCATACCCTCAGCTTTAAATAATTCTATAGCATCTTTTCTCAATAATTTTTTTCGCACAATAGGTAAATCTGCTTGTATAATTTCATCCATTTTATTTTTTATATCATAAACATCATCTATAACTAAAGGTGGTTTTTTTTCTATTTCTCCAAAAAGTCCCTTACTTAAAGAATGCTCAATTGTTACTTTACTTCTAGGAAACACTTCATTAACAGCCTTAATTAAAACAAATTGCAAACTTCTGATATAACACATCATTCCTGCCTTATCTGTAATATCAAGCAACTCTAATGTGCAATCCTCTAAAATAGGAGTAGATAATTCTTTTAACACACCATTAATCTTCACCAAAACTATTGGAACTTCACTATCATTTTCATACTGCTTAAGTAAATCAATACACAAAGTCTCCTTATCCACGCTTAAAATCTCTTCTGTTAAATTTCTTTTTATTTTTACTTTTAACATGTTCATTACACCTCCATTTCATAGCGAGGCTACTTCCTTTCATTTTTATAATAGGTCTATTTAATGATATTATATTACACAATTTCAAATTAGAACCATACTAAATGTAAATAATTTTATATATATGAGTACATAATATAAATATTAGTATTAGAAATAAAGGTGATGATTATGTTTATTCTTATCGTTCGTACAATAATTTTATATATTTACTTGATTTTAATTATGCGTGTAATGGGAAAGCGTCAGATTGGTCAGCTTGAACCTGCTGACTTTGTAGTTGCTTTAATGATTTCAGAACTTGCAACTCTTCCAATGGCAGATAATAGAATTCCTTTAATCTATGCAATAGTACCAATTACAACCTTAGTATTTCTTCAAGTCTTCACCTCTTTCCTAGAATTAAAAAGTGAAGGCTTTAGAAGTATTTTAAATGGTCAGCCCAGTATTGTCATAAAAGATGGATTAGTTAATGTTGAGGAATTAAGACAACTAAGATATAACCTTGATGATTTATTAGCAGAATTAAGACAACAAGGATTCTTTAATTTAATGGAAATTCATTATGCAATCTTGGAAACCGATGGTTCTTTGTCAGTACTTCCCTATACTGCTTATGAACCTCCAACTAGGCAGGATTTAAAGGTTAAAGTTGATAACGAACCTCTCCCAATGCCAGTTATCCTTGACGGCATTATAAATTTCGAAAATTTAAAAACTATAGGAAAAGATCAGTACTGGCTTGAAAAAAAACTTTCTCACAACCACATTCAATCCTATAAAGATGTCTTAGTTGCAATTATCTATTCTAACGAGCATAAATTTTATTATCAACTTAAAAATGAAACTACTAACACTCTTAACAATAAGAAAAAATAAAGGAGAAATATATATGAAAAATATGATTGGGACTTCTATTATTTTTATAATCATGCTAGTTTTTCTTTTTTTTGCAAGCAGATATATAACCTTAACTTGTGATAAAATGTTAGAAGTAACCTGTCAGATAGAAGATAATCTAGTTGATAATAAGTGGGATGAAAGTTACATGCTTTCATTCGAGCTTTTAAATATTTACGAAGGACATGTCAGCAATTTAACCATATTTCTAAATCACTTAGACTTTCATAATATTTATAACGAAATTATAAAATTAAGCCAATACACAAAATGTGAAACCGAAGATGAAGCCTTAGCTTCCATCCATGTAATTAAAGCACTACTTAAAGAAGTTAAAGAAATGGAATCACTTTCTATAAGTAATATATTTTGATTTATATGTGCTAAAAAAGACACAGGACCTAAAATTCAAGTCCTGTGTCTTTTCTATTTCTCAGTGTAATTTCTAATATGTTTTATAATCATATTTATACTTCCATCGCCAACTCTTTCAATCTCAAAACGATTCAAATCATTATAAGCTTCTTCAGAAATATACAAATCTATATCTTTATCTATTTTAAGTCTTACACGTTTTAACTTTTTCTCTACCCATTGCTTATCTAATTCAATGTTTTCACTTACTCCGCTTTCGATTGCATAAGTTCTAAAGTTTTGCTTTAACTCTTCATCTGCTCCAAAAACTTCCTCAGTAAATGTATCTAAATTTATAGACTCCTCTTCCTTAAGCCTTCTTTTAATTTCTCTACGTACAACCTCTTGACCATCTGCATTTTCTTTTAAGGCGCTTTGAGTCCACTTTTCGGCAGCCTTTATAAACTGTTTCGTCTTGTCTCTTCCATTTTCTATAATTGTACAACCAAGATAATTTTCAATGAAGTAATTCGTACCATAATCATTGTCATCTTTATTATTCTTTGGTTGTTTGTCTATAACTAATAAATCATATGGATTTTCTTCTCTTAATGGTCTTATAAAAGCACATTTTTGAATTCTTCCGCTGCTTGTAGGAAGACCTGTAAATTGCGGTACTATATGTATACCAATTTTTCCTTCAACAAATTCTACATTATGCATGTAATTCTTTATATAATCCATCTTGAAAATCCCTATAAAAGGACCATGTTCAGTTGTAAAGGCCACTGTAAGCAAATCGCAAGAAGGTATATTCCCTTTTGCTCTCATTAAAATAAACATCTGACTTGCCAATTCCTTCGATACATTAATCAAGTCATTTTCTCCACTTAAATATTCTTGTGATACTTCCTTGACTATATTTCTTTCTTTATTGAAAATGGCATATTTCAATTCCTCATCCTTTAAACACCTTTGAACATGCTTAAATACAAATTCATATACTTCTTCTGTTAACTGAAGTGGATACTCATTTAGTATTGCTTCATCTGAATTGTTATCTAAGATATGAATTATGGCGTCTAGTATATTAATCTCATTTATGTATTCCATAATTATTACCTCTCTTTCTCACCCATGTTATTTATAAACGGCCCAGCCTTCGAAGAATAAATTTCTCAAAGATCAATATTGACCTGCTCAAAGTATAAATTTTATCAACCATTTATGTAAAATTACTTTTCAACAAAATTCTCTCTTTCCAAATTATATCCTATATTATATTATCCCATTTTAATTGATTTGAAAACTCAATATTTTGTTAGAATTTAGGAGAACCTCTTTAAGATAACGAATTTCTTCAATTTATATATTTTTTTTTAACAATATGGATAAAAATTGTTATAATCTTTTACATAGGGTATAATGACATAGATAAGGAAACTCCTTTTCATATTCATTCAAAGGAGTAAGTTCTATTTAACCAAATCAAAGATTTGGAATATCACTTAAGGAAACTCCTT